>OHJI01000405.1_pt1 | contig 18326 bp, 15 predicted proteins | sample 1568571 | NCBI WGS metagenome assembly OHJI01 (sample SAMEA3879583, study PRJEB24766) | human gut metagenome | biome: human-associated habitat; feature: feces | place: USA | collected 1985/1987
TATGAGCGTACCGCCCACATAATCATTGACATAGACGGAAAGGAATACGGCGAAATCGCCGAAGAAATCGCAAGAGCGACTGAGGAATCAGGACAATGAAGTGCGAGACGCGGGACAGGTTCAGCCCGTGGCTATATTATGTCTTCCCGCTCGTGAATATCCTTTATACGCAGCTGGAGGGTGGAATTTCCTCTATAATAGTTCTCCACGATGCTGTAGCATACATCGACAGGGTTGCCGTTGCGGATATGCTCGAATGAATCAGCCATGTTGAATGCGATGGCCGATACCTGATGGTAAGGCTGCGATTCCTGAATAAGTTCCAGTTTCAGATGCTGACCACCCGGACCGACTTTGCGGCCGTTTCCGTCATCATATACATTCCGGGTAAGGAAAACCGGTGAACTGTTGCCCGGACCGAACGGCTGGAACTGCTTGAGCACCCTGAAGAACTTCGGGGTTATCTGCGAGAAGTTAATTTCCGAATCCACATCGATTACAGGCGTCACCATCTCCTTGGTGATGTGGCTGCTTACGTATCTGTCTATCCTTGAAGCGAATTCCGCAAGGTTTTCCTCACGCATCGTCAGGCCTGCAGCATAGATGTGTCCGCCATAGTTCTCGAGCAGGTCCGCGCAGCTGCTGATGGCATCGTAAAGGTCAAACCCTCTCACGCTTCGTGCAGAGCCGGTTATAAAGCCATTTGATTTGGTGAGCACGAAAGTCGGCTTGTAATATGCCTCCACAAGTCGGGAAGCGACAATGCCCACAACCCCCTTGTTCCACTCCGGCCCATAGACGATTACTGCATTTTCAGATGTGCAGCAGGTTCCGTTCTGAACCATATCCAAGGCCTCCTTGGTGATTTCACGGTCGATGCTCTTCCGCTCGTTGTTATTGTCATTGATCTTCGTGCCGATGCTCATCGCGGTCATATCATCCTCTGCTGTAAGCAGTTCCACTGCGAGTCGGCCTGATTCCATACGTCCTGCGGCATTGATCCTCGGTCCGATTTTGAACACGATATCGTCTATGGTGATGTGCTCCGGCTCCAAATTCGCCAGACTGATCATGGCCTTTAGCCCCACGCGAGGCTTCTCGTTCAGCCATTTAAGTCCGAAATGCGCCAACACGCGGTTCTCCCCCACCACTGAAACCAGGTCGGAAGCGATACTTACCACCAGCAGGTCCAGCAACGGAAGCAGCGGTTTCACTATAGGATCGCAAAGTTCCTTGTCCATGAAGAGCTGCAGAGAGTTGTCTGTAACCACATATTTCATTACCAAGCCGTTGGCCATGAAATTCTTGATGACCGGCAGTATTTCTTTAGGGTCAATGCCCAATTTCTGAAGTTCTTCAAGGAGTTCGCTCAAACCGGACAGGTCAGCTGCCTTGGTCACGAACGCATCAGCCTGTGCTCCTTCCATTTCTGACAATGCAGCGATATTAGGCAGAACGAAAAGGTTTCCTCCGTTCGCATACCAGAAAGCCAAGTTTGCAGGCGGAAGGTCTATCCATTCTGTGTGGGTGGTCGGAACGAAATGATATTTGCCGTCAGGACCGACAAGACTCTTGATAATTCCATCAAACTCCTTCATATCAGGAATTCCTGAATTGCCTGAATCCTCGTCAGATTCCCAAAATCTTGCAGTCACGTTTCCGTCCTCTGTAAATGAAAGCCGGTCAAGCTGGTCAGCAAGCTGAACACTACCAAATATACTGAGCATCTTGCCCATCATGGCTGCACTGACAGCGTAATCACCACTTGCCGTCCAGGTAATCTGCAAAGGAGTTGCCACAGGCACTCCGTCCTTATCAGGGGCAGCTTCTCTGAGCAGATTCCAGTCACCTTCCATACCGCCTTTTGCGACTACTTTCGTTGCTGCCTTGACGGAGATTTTCTCATTGCCGTCGATTTCACCCTCCACTGACACTGTGTATATAGGTGTCTTGTTTGCACTGAACAATGACATGACTGCCATATTGTAGATGTTGCCCTCACCGCTGAATGCCCATTTCGCGTCACCGGTATTCTTCAGATTCACATTGACTGCGACAGAAGAAGCGCAAGGAATGACATTGTTCATCTGGAGGACGCCTTCGGTCGCGCTGGATGCCGTCAATTTCACATTTCCCATGCTTACAGGTATGGAATTGACTGACATTTCAGCTTTTCCGCTTTCTGCGGTAAACTGATTTGACGGAATATCTTTCCAATTTTCATCGGACTTGCTGTCTTTGTTACAGCCGGCAAATACTCCCAAGAGAGCAAGCATAAGTCCTGAATACAATAAACTACGTTTCATACTAATTATGTTTAAATAAAACTGGGCGACGGCACATAGTCCTTTGTCACCAAGCAGAAATTTACTGCAAAAATCATACTATGACAGGAATCCGCGATTCTACTGGCCTCCGAGGCGTGAAAAATATGTCAGGACATCTTCCCAAGTCTTGAACGGTTCTTCTCCGAAATGGAGAACTGTTCCCATAAAGTCATCAGTACCAAGCCGTTCCGGATATCTGTCGATGAGATAGTCCCCGAGCAGCATATCCTTTTTATTGGAGATTACGATTCTGTTCCACGCCGGCACGCCAAGTCGTTTTTCCACCCAATGATAGAGTTCCGGAAGACGTTCCGGGGCATTGAAATCATTGGAAATCAGCACATAAGGCGAGTACTGCTCCGAGAGTTTGGCAAAGGCCTTCACCGCACTCCCGTAAGGCTCCATATCTTCTATGGCGAGTCCATGAGCCTGTCCGTTTGTCATATCCAGAAGGGTATCTGTCAATGCTATGAGCATCACCTTCTTGGCTCTGTTTTCCTGCTTGTCGTCTATCCTTTCTATCACAGGCATGACCGAATGCAGGAAGACGCTGTCATCCAGATAGTGCTCCCCATTGAAGCGGATTGCATTGGGATAATAGGTCGAGAACAACTCGAATGTGCCGGTCACGAGCGTGTCGTGGATGCCGAACATTCCGTAAACGCGCTGTTTTTCCTCATTGACCTTCCCGAAGAAGACAGGATCTGAACTGTCGGGCTCGAGGCCTTCGAAATTGTGCGAAGACACTTCGCGGAACGCTTCTATAAGTCCCTTGTTTACAAGAAATGATGTCTGTCCGTCGCGCCTTGGATTGTGGAACTCCTGTCGCCCCAAACCATTGTTTTTCAATATGGTATCGGCAAGCTTGAATGCCGGGTTCACGAGAATCCTGTCATATCCGCGCAGCATTTCGGCATACATCGCACCCATCGATGCGCCTATGATCAGGTCCGGCTTTTCCGCTTCACAAAGTTTTTTAAGCATATCCATAGCCTCGACAGGCTCTACGGGGATGTCCGGGGCAATGATTTCTGCTGAAGGGAGCAATGTCCCCATTGTCTTTACCGTACCGTTCTGGCCGCTCGAAGCGAAACCGTGCAGGTACAGGATCTTCTTCCCTAACATTATGTCAGGCCTTGCATATTCATACAATTCCATACGCACACTTATTTGGGAGCAAAATTACTAAGCGGATTTCTTTCCGGCAAGAGAAATCAGCACGCAGACGAGCGTGAACATTGAACTGAAGAAGAACAACGCGCCTGTGGTGATGAACATATCACCCATTCCCACTATTGCGGGCACCATTCCACCAAATGCATAACCGATGGCGCCGAGCAGGGCAGACGCGACCCCTGCATTGTCACGCCCCGAATCCATCGCAGAGACATTGGAGGCTGTGGAGACGATGCCGACCATCAGCATGAGGATGAATACCAGTATCTCATACCACCAGAACCCCGGTTTGAAAAAAAGCACGACCGCCGTCAGCACCGAGAATCCCACAAGCGCGAATGTACCGAACCGGATAGCCGCATCATTGTCCTTGAATTTAGGGATGAGCGCTGCCGCGATGGCGAAGGTCAATGCATTGAATCCGAACACTATACTGAAATGCAGAGTGGATAGTCCGTAATGATCCTGCATAATGAATGGAGCGGAGGCGATGTTGGTGAAAAGCACGCCCATGGAGAACATATACGTAAGAACATACAGAAGGAACCGCCTGTTGCTCAATATGTTGTAGATGCCGCCGGTAATGACTTTCAATGATGAGGACTTGTAGATGCTCAGGTTCTTGAACGAGAGGTTCTCATCCATGCGTGTTGCTCCGATGAGCAGTGCCGCCGACAATACTATAAGGCTCCAGAATATGGCCCTCCAGCCTCCCACAAGGGCTATAAGTCCGCCCACGATAGGTGCAGCCACCGTCGCTACGCCATTGACCGCGGCTATCATTGACATCATTTTCGTCAATTCCTTTCCCCTATACCGGTCTGTGGCAATGCTTCTGGAAAGGACGACTCCGCCGGATCCGGCCAGGCCCTGGAAGAGCCTCATGATGATGAATTCATGGACATTGGCAGAGAAGATGCAGCCGAATGTGGATATCAGGAATAGGGCCATAGCGCATATCAAAGGACGTTTCCGGCCGTAACGGTCACTTACCGGGCCGAATATCAGCTGGCCGACTGCAAGTCCGACAAGACCTGTGGTCAGGCCTAACTGCACCTTGGACACCGGGCAGTCGAACCAGTCCTGCATGGCAGGCAGCACCGGAACATACATATCCATTACGAAAGGCCCGAAAGCGCTCAACGCTCCCAAATACACAAGGACGAATGTATTTCTGCCTGATATGTGGCTTTCTTTACCCATAAGTCGCTATCCTCACCTTTAATCAGAGTCCGTAGATTTCATTCATTTTCAGCAGCACATTCTTGACTCTTTCTTTCAGACTCTCCGGAGCAAGCACCTCCACCAGATAGCCCTGGGACATTATTCGCTGTATAAGGTCAATGGTGATGCACATTCTGAATTCAAAGACCGCATAGTCCGGCCCTGTCACCACTTCCTTCTGGGAATGATGCCACGGAATGCTGCGAAGATATTCTTCCTGACCGTCTTTCACTTTCAGCAGGATAGTCTCGACTTCAGGCTTTTCCGGGACAATGACGCCCAAATAGTTTGAAAAGAAAGCCCCCGCATTGAATTCGGGCGGCATAGTAAACTGATAGTCAATTTCTTCAACATTGGTCACCCGTTCCATGTTATAGATATGAAGAGCAGAAGAATCTCTGTCCCTGGCAAGAAGATACCAGACGAGATGATAGATTTTCAGGCAATACGGCACAATCTCCTTTACGGACAGTTCCCGTGAGCGGTAACTTCTGAACTCGATGCGGAGCATCTTGTTGTTCTTCATTGCCTTCAGCACGGGTGAGAGTTTGGAAACGCCCAACGGCAGCTTCTCGAGCACGATTCTCGAGGACAGGGATGCGTCTAAAGATACTATGCTGTTCAATGCGAATGAGTTGTACAGCCAGGAGCGGACACCTGTCACGAAAGCGTCCCTCTTTTCTACTATATGGTACTGGTATGTGCCTCTGTGGGTACATTTGATTTCAATCCCGAACAACGACTTGATCTTCGCGCAGTGATTCTGGAAAGTCTTCTTGGGCATCGGTTCCTTTTTCGGATTCAAGTCCGATTCTCTCCAGGCCTCGTCAATTTCGGCGAAGGACATATAGCGGTTCTGGACAAGCAAATCCACAAGCCACACGTATCGGTCTAATAAATTTGAAGATTCCATCAGAAATATCTTATATTCCAACGCAAATATGGAAAAATTTTTATTAAATTTGCATATTATGAATCTAAAGTATTGCCTCTGATGCTCGAAGATGTAAGAAAAAATATCGAAAGACTTATCGCGCTGTATGAACGCGAGAGACAGACGAAAGAGAATCTTGTCATCGAACTGAGGAGGAAAGATGCTGAAATTGATTCATATAAGAAGCAGATTTCGGATCTGGAAAGACAAGTAGATAATCTCAAGTTGATTGAAGCTTTTACTGCTCATGAGGAAGGCAGCGCAGCTGCGAGGGAGAAGATTGACAAGATGATTTCTGAGATTGACAGATGCATCTCATTATTGGAAAGATAGATATGGGGCAGAAGATTACGATACGGATCAACGGCAAGAAATACGAGTTGTCGGCCAAGACGCCAGATGACGAGGAGATTTACAGAAATGCCGCTAAACTGGTGGAAAGCACGTTAAGCAAGTATTCGAACAGGTTTCCCGAAAAGGACACGTCGGAGCTTCTTACGTTTGTGGCCCTGAACGAGTGTATCGCGAGGCTGTCGGCGAGAAGGATGGTGGAGAGTCTGGAGAATGAGGTGAAAGCGCTTGAGAAGCAGACAAATACTTATCTTGATGGTATAAAAGATTAGCCGTCGGCCCACTACTCGCTGAAAACAACAAGTTCTTCGGAACCGGGTGTTCTCGAGCCGGGGATGTGCGGGCCTAAGTACCTTTGATGGGATTCCGCTATGCGGGACATAGGATTACTGAACCGGCACGGAGCTCAAATCTTGCAATATTAGATTTTTCTGACGACCCGGCTGACGGCTTTTATATATTCCGACTGCAAGCTTCTTAGTACAAGGAAACTTGCAGCCGGTTTTTTGTAATCCGGAAAGAGACGACTAAAACATAAATTTATATATACGTATGAACAACATTTTGATATTCATAGCAGTAGCCTTGCTGTCAGCTGCATTCGGAATTGCAGTTTTCATAATGGTTCACAGAATGGTTATGAAAGGACGCAAGGACAGCATCCTGGAAAAGGCTGAGCTTGAGGCAGAAAACATCAAGAAAGAAAGGATTCTTCAGGCCAAGGAGAAGTTCCTCCAGCTCAGAAGCGAGCACGAGAAGTTCGTGAATGAGAAGAATGCACAGATCAAGGATACCGAGAACCGTCTCAAGCAGAAAGAGAACAATCTCAACCAGCAGAACAACGAGCTCCAGAAGAAAATCAAGGATCTCGACAATACCAAGGCAAGCCTCCAGTCCCAGAAAGATGCGCTCGACCGTAAGGCAGAAGAATACGAGTCACTCCGTCAGGAAGCCAACAAGCAGATTGAGAGCATTGCCGGCATGACCGCCAACGAAGCCAAGAACCTTCTCATGGAAAACATGAAGGCCGAGGCGAGAAGCGAAGCCCAGGCGTACATAAACGATACGATGGATGACGCCAGACTTAATGCTGCGAGGGAAGCCAAGAGGATAGTAATCACCACGATACAGAGGACTGCGACGGAGACTGCCATTGAGAATGCAGTCACCACCTTCCCTATCGAGAACGATGATATCAAAGGTAGAATCATCGGCCGCGAAGGTCGTAACATCAGGGCTCTGGAGGCTGCTACCGGTGTGGAAATCGTAGTGGACGATACTCCGGATGCCATTCTTCTTTCGGCTTTTGACCCTGTCAGAAGAGAGGTCGCGCGTCTTGCGCTCCATCAGCTTGTCGTGGACGGACGTATCCATCCTGCACGTATTGAAGAGGTAGTGGCGAAGGTCCAGAAACAACTTGAGGATGAGATCCTCGAGACCGGTAAGAGAACCTGCATTGACCTTGGAATCCACGGTATGAACATCGAACTCGTGAAACTCATAGGACGTATGAAATACCGTTCTTCTTACGGACAAAACCTTCTCCAGCACTCACGCGAGGTTGCAAATATCTGTGCCATAATGGCTTCCGAGCTCGGTCTCAATCCTAAGCTCGCGAAGAGGGCCGGACTTCTCCACGATATCGGAAAGGTTTCAGAGGACGATCCTGAACTTCCACACGCACTGCTCGGTATGAAGCTGGCAGAGCAGTACAAGGAAAGACCTGAAATCTGCAACGCTGTCGGCGCTCACCACGAAGAGACTGAAATGACATCGCTCATCTCCCCTATCGTCATGGTAGGTGACGCTATCTCAGGAGCACGTCCTGGAGCACGCCGCGAGGTCATTGAATCATATATCAAGAGACTCAAGGGCATGGAAGACCTTGCTGCCGCATATCCTGGTGTAACCAAGAGTTATGCGATCCAGGCAGGTAGGGAGCTCCGTGTAATCGTAGGCGCAGAGGATGTAAGTGACGAGCAGGCAGCTAAGCTTTCTTCCGATATCGCTCTCAAGATTCAGAATGAAATGACATACCCTGGTCAGGTGAAGATCACCGTCATCAGGGAGACCCGTTCAGTAGCTTACGCAAAATAAGCGAAATCATTTTTATACCGAAAATGATATGATAATGAAAAGACGCAGTATTATATCAGGCATTGTACTCTTTTTACTGAGTGCAGTGCCTTTATTCGCTCAAATGGGCGAACCGATAGTAAAATGGTCCGTTTCCCAGGGAAAAACGGAAAACGGGATTACCGAAATCATCTTCTCCGGAACTATCAGCTCCGGATGGCATACTTATGGAGCTTCCCACAAGGACTCGCCTGTAACGGTGGAATTCGAGGATGTCAAAGGATATTCTCTTGAAGGTGGATTGTACGACCTGCTCAAGCCTGAGAAATTCGACGGGGATGATGTTTTCTTTGACAAGATCAAGGTAGCGCAGAAGATCAGAGTGGCAGAAGATGCCTCGAGTCTGAAAGGTATGATCACGTCTTCGAGCTGCACAGACAACTCCTGCGGCGCTCCTGAGGACTGGAATTTCGAGATAAAGCTTCGGAAAGAGGCTGACGTGGCCGTTGCTGCTGTTCCTGAAAAGGCTGAGACTGCCGTGAATGCAGAGGCTCCAGAGATTTCACAGAATGTAACAGAGGAGGAGCAGCGTGCGGGGGGTTCCCTGTGGGCTCTGATACTTGAGGCCGTGCTGTGGGGATTTGCAATGCTTCTCACGCCATGTGTCTTCCCGATGGTGCCTATGACCATATCTTTCTTCATGAAAGGGTCTTCAACACCTGCGGCCGGACGTTTCAAGGCCTTCATGTACGGACTGTTCATCGTACTGCTCTACACGGTGCCTATTTCGTTGATTATCGGAGCTACATACATCTTCGGAGGCGAGACAGTCACTGCCGACATATTCAACTGGCTTTCAACACATTGGCTTCCGAATATCATCTTCTTTATCGTGTTTATGGTATTTGCGGCATCGTTCTTCGGAGCATTTGAGATCACTCTGCCGTCAGCTCTCGTGAACAAAAGCGACAAGAATTCTGACAAGGGCGGACTTGCAGGAATCTTCTTCATGGCATTGACACTGGTCCTGGTGTCATTCTCATGCACCGGTCCTATCGTAGGTTCCGTCCTGATCAAATCCACCCAGGGTGAGTTCTGGACCCCGATGGTGACAATGCTTGCCTTCTCTGTGGCCTTCGCATTGCCATTCACGATTTTCGCGATGTTCCCGTCTCTGCTGAAGAAGCTCAAGAGCGGCAGCTGGCTGAACTCCGTGAAGGTGGTGCTCGGATTTATCGAGGTGGCTCTCGGTCTGAAGTTCCTCAGCGTGGCGGACCAGACTTATCATTGGGGCCTTCTGGACAGGGAGATCTATCTCGCAATCTGGATTGTGGTATTCACGCTGCTCGGTCTGTACCTGCTCGGCAAGATAAGGTTTGAGGCGGACAACGAGGTGAAGCATATCGGGATATTCCGGCTTTTCCTTGTGATCGTGGACTTTACGTTCGTGGTGTATATGATTCCGGGAATGTTCGGCGCGCCGCTGAAGGCATTGTCAGGATATCTCCCGCCTATCGAGACGCAGGACTTCATAATGAGCGGCAATGCAAGCCAACAGGTGGTCAGCATAGAAGAGGCCAATAAAGGCGAAAAACTGCCGCTCGGACTTACAGGCTATCATTCTATGGAAGAGGGATATGCTGCTGCGAAAGCGTCCGGCAAACCTGTTTTCCTGGACATTTCCGGTCTCGCCTGCGTGAATTGCCGCGAGATGGAGCAGAGGGTTTGGAGCGATCCGAAAGTACTGTCAATGCTGAAAAATGATTTTGTAATAGTGGTTCTCTATACGGACGACAAGACTAAACTTCCTGAGAGCGAATGGGTTACCACCAGCAGCGGAAAGGTTCTGAAGGACAGGGGACGTGTCAATGCATGGTTCGTCCGTGAAAATTTCGGCGTGAGCGCACAGCCCAACTACGTGCTTCTGTCGCCTGACGGAAAGCAGCTCGCTCCGATTCGCGGATACAATACGGATATTGACGGATTTGTAGAATTCCTGAATTCAGGACTTGAAAAAATGAAATGAAAGACATGAAAAGGATGATTACAGCATTGATGGCATTGACATTGACCATCAGCGGTTTATCTGCAAGGGAACTGCCGGAGATTCATACGCCGGCATCCGATTCCAGGGTAACTTATGTGGGCAGGACATTGAAGGAGAAGGACAATGTTTCTTTCGACTGGACCGGAGTATATGTCAGAATCCGTTTTGAGGGTTCTTACCTCGCGATGAAGGCTTCCGACAGCAAGGCGAACTATTATGACCTCTGGATTGACAGGGAACCGGACTCGAAGGCTGACAGGACCATCAGGGTCAGCGGTAAGGACTCTGTATATGTGCTGGTGGAACCGGCTGCCCTCAAGTCGTTCAATTCCAAGGGGAAAGGCTTCGAACACACTGTGGTTCTGAAAAAGCGTACCGAGGGAAGTGAAGGCAGGACCACTATCAGCGAGTATATAACCAAGGCAGGTGAACTGCTTCAGGCTGAAGGTCTCAAAGAGCGCCAGTTCGAGGTGATAGGTGACTCTTACACTTGCGGTTACGGTACTGAGAACAGTGTCAGGACTGACCCTTACAAGAGCGAGACCGAGAACAGCAATCTGACTTACGCTGCTATCCTTTCAAGGTACTTCGGGGCTGATTACTATGCTGTTGCGCATTCCGGAATGGGGATTGCCAGAAATTATGCGGACAAGTTCAAGGACTACTATATGCCTGACCGTTATGACCAGACATTCGACGAGGACAAGGATGTGAAATGGGATGCCGCTGCTGATGCATTCAGGCCGCAGGTCACCATCATCTACCTATGTACCAATGACTTCTCTACCGGCAGACAGCCCAAGATGTCGATTTTCAGGGACAATTATGTGAAACTCCTGAACAAGATCAAGAAGAACTACGGTGAGAATCATCCGGTTCTCTGTGTTTCGAGCAACTGCGATGACCTGGCAGCCGATTATGTGAGATATTGCGTAAACAGCTGCGACCTTAAGAATGTGCATTTTCTGAGTCTCACCAAGGCTGTGCACAATACGGATGATGAGCTTGGCGCAAGCTGGCATCCAAGCTACAAGGGACACAAAAAGCTCGCCCTTGTGCTAATTCCGTATATCTCCACATTGACAGGATGGGAACTCAATGACAATATCGAATAATATGAGTATCAAGACTAAGATCATCAGCACCGTCACGCTTGTGGTTGTGCTGGCCCTGACAGGGTTCTTCTATTTCCGCTTCTACTTTGTCTTCGGTGAAGGAGTCAAGGCAGGAGACCTGAATCAGGTGATGTATAAGGGCTATGTATTCAAGACCTACGAAGGCAGGCTGATCCAGTCAGGCCTCAGAGGTACAGGAAAAGGTACCAATGGTATGGAATCCTACGTTTTTGAGTTCTCTGTGGAGAATGGGGAACTTGCTGATTCCCTGATGAGGTGCAGCGGCAAGACCGTGGAACTTCATTATAAGGAGTATTTGGGAGCACTTCCGTGGCGCGGCCAGCAGAAATATATCGTGGATAATATCCTGTCCGTAAGGTAAATTATTGAAAAACAATAAGATGAAAAGATTGCATTTTATCGCATTGACAATATTGGCGGCTTCTTCTTTGGCCGCCGTTTCTCTGAATGCCGAGGAGCACCAGAGAGCTGAGGGAATGAAAGTTTTTTCTGTTCATCCGGCCAATAACACTGGCAAGATGATGACGATGGAGCAGGCCGTATATTCGGGCGAACTCAGACCTGAAAGATTCCGTGCAGGATGGTACGGCGAGAATACCATTGTATATATGAAGGACGGAAAGCCGCAGCTTTATGATGTCAATGCAGGTAAAGATGTGGACGCTGACGAGGTGCTCGGCGGATTTGCTGAAGCTGCCGGAGCATATCTGAAGAAGTCATTGCCGGAAGGCGCTGAAAATGTCACGCCGAACGAGGCGGCAATGTCTGCAAACGGGTCAATGATGGGCAACAGGTCCGTCGGCACGGCCCCAGCATTGGCATTTACCGTGGGCAAAAGCCTTTATTACATTGACCAGCGCAAGCATATCCGTCCTGTCGCTGAAAGCGAAAATTCTGAAATCACTTATGGTCAGTCGGTCAGCAGAAACGAGTTCGGTATTTCCGGCGGGATTTTCTGGTCACCGGACGGACGCAGCATCGCGTTCTACCGCAAGGATGAAAGTCAGGTAACGGAATTCCCGCTTCTGGACATCACCACACGTACAGGTTCTCTCAAGAGCATAAAATATCCGATGAGCGGAATGGGCTCTGAGAATGTGCGCGTAGGCGTTTACAATCTGGCGGAAAACACGACTACATACATCCAGGCGGACGATTTCGGCTACGACCAGTATCTCACCAATGTTTCCTGGTCTCCTGACGGTAAGCTGATTTTCATCCAGGTTCTGGACAGGAGTCAGAAGCATATGCACCTGAATATGTACAGGGCCCGCGACGGCAAATTCCTGAGAACCGTACTTAGTGAGGACAACGAAAAATGGGTGGAACCGACGGACCCACTGCATTGGTTCGGATTCTCCGGCAGATTCATCTACCGCACCGACAACAGAGACGGCTACAAGAACTTGTATCTCTGCGACACGCTCGGCACAGTAACCCGCGTCACAAACGTTGCTGCTGACGTGAAATTCGTTGCCGAGGACGGCGAGCGCATCTTCTATACCAGCGCAGAGGTCTCCCCTGTCGAACAGCACCTGTTCTCTGTCCGGGTCAATGTCTCGCGCAAGGGAAAGGTCAATGTCGGGACGCCTGTCAGGCTCACCTCTGATGAGGGATGGCACAATGTAAGTGTCAATGAGTCAGGCAAATGGTTTATCGACAGTTACAGCAGTTTCAATGTCCCGGGCGTGGTGAAGGTGACTTCGGCTGACGGAAAATTGTCCAGGACGCTTTTCACGGCCGAGGATCCGATGAAGGACTATGCTACAGGCGAGATGACTCTGGGAACCGTAAGGAGCGCTGACGGAAAGTACGACAACTGGTACAGGCTCTATCTTCCGGTGGATTTCGACCCGGCCAAGAAGTATCCGGTCATCCTGTATGTCTATGGCGGTCCTCATTCGCAGATGGTGAATGATTCCTGGCTTGGACAGATAAGACTTTGGGAAATGTACATGGCGCAGCGCGGCTACATCGTCTATGTGCAGGACAACAGGGGTACGGAAAACCGTGGCGCAGCTTATGAGAAGGCTATCCACAAATACTGCGGACAGGCGGAGATGGCTGACCAGATGGCCGGGCTTAGCGAACTGATGACATTGCCTTACGTGGATAAGGACAGAATCGGTGTGCACGGTTGGAGTTATGGCGGATTTATGACGATTTCGCTTATGACGAACTACCCGGAGACTTTCAAGGTCGGTGTTGCAGGCGGTCCTGTCATCGACTGGAAATGGTATGAGGTGATGTACGGAGAGAGATATATGGAGACTCCGGATTCAAATCCTGAGGGCTTCGCCGAGACAAGTCTGATCAACAAGGCGGCTGACCTGAAGGGCAAACTGCTTATCTGTCAGGGCGCTATCGACAACACTGTCGTCTGGGAGCACAGCCTGAATTTCGTAAGAGAATGTATCAAGAACAATGTCCAGCTGGATTATTTCCCATATCCTTGCGCAGAGCACAATGTTTTCGGCAAGGACCGTATCCACCTCATGGACAAAGTGACAATGTATTTCGAAGATTATTTATAAAGATATGAATACCAAAGATTTATACACTCAGATCCAGGCCAAGAAGACCATGTTGTGCGTGGGATTGGACACTGATTTCAACAAGATGCCCCAGCACATTCAGAAACTTGCCCAGGACGGAGAGATTGCTGTCCACGGGGAATTGTTGAAAGGCACTGCACGCTCGCTGTATGAATTCAACAAGGCCATCATTGACGCGACTTCAGAGCATTGTGTAGCATACAAGCCGAACTTGGCTTTCTATGAGTGCTATGGACGAGAGGGCATGCTGGCGCTGGAAAAGACCGTAGATTATATCAGGAACAATCATCCTGAGCAGTTTATCATCGCAGACGCCAAGCGCGGGGATATCGGAAATACAGCCAAGATGTATGCCAAGACATATTTCGAGACGATGGATTTCGACGCTGTGACCATCTCCCCTTATATGGGCAGTGAAACTGTCACTCCTTTCCTCGAATATCCTGGAAAATTCGCTATCGTGGTAGCCCTGTCATCCAACAAGTCTTCCGCTGACTTCCAGATGGCGCAGCAGAACGGCAAGCCTCTGTATCAGGAGGTTATGGAAAAGATGATGTCCATCTCCAATCCTGACAACATGATGTTCGTGGTAGGCGCTACAAAGGCTGACAAACTCGCTGAAATCCGCAAGTTCTGCCCGGACAATTTCTTCCTCGTACCAGGTGTCGGAGCACAGGGAGGTTCCGCAGAAGAGGTAATCGCGCACGGTGCAAATGCAATGGGCGGCTTGCTTATCAATTCGTCACGTGGAATCATCTACGCCTCCAATGGTGAGGATTTCGCTGAGGCTGCCGGACGTTCCGCAGCTGCTACCGCCAACATCTAGTGCAGTTTGAGAAATAACGACTATTTCTCAAACTGTGACTTTTCCGGAAACAGGCTGCTCACAAAACGTGAAGCAGCCTGTCTGTCATTTCCCGTAATATCAAATATCATCTTTCAGATGCTCCTTGGCGTACTCGAGTGTCACGGTAAATGTCTTTTTGCGCGAAGACGGAGCCTCAAACATGGCATCATCGAAAATCCTTTCACAGATGCCTCTCAGGCCACGCGCTCCGAGTTTGTTCTTGATGGCGGTATCGACTATGAGGTCCTTCACGCCATCTTCTATCTCCAGTTTTATGCCGTCCATCTCGAACATTTTCTCGTATTGCTTCAATATGGCATTCTTCGGCTCTGTAAGAATACGAAGAAGTGAATCCTTGTCCAGACTGTCCAGGTAAGTGACAATCGGAAGACGGCCGATAATTTCAGGGATAAGTCCATAGGACTTCAAATCCTCAGGAGCCACATATTTGAGCAGATTGTTCTTGTCAATCTGTTTGGTGCTGCCTGCTGTGAAACCGATGACCTGAGTGTTCAGACGATTGGCAATCGACCTCTCTATACCTTCAAAAGCACCGCCGCAAATGAACAGGATGTTCTGGGTATTGACATGTATGAATTCCTGTTCAGGATGCTTGCGTCCGCCCTGTGGCGGCACATTGACAACACTTCCTTCGAGAAGCTTGAGCAGCGCCTGCTGGACTCCCTCGCCGGAAACGTCACGAGTGATGGACGGGTTGTCCCCTTTACGGGCGATCTTGTCTATCTCATCGATGAAGACTATACCCCTCTCCGCCTTTGCAAGGTCATAATCAGCCTCCTGCAGAAGCCTTGAGAGCAGACTCTCCACATCCTCACCAACATATCCTGCCTGAGTGAGCACAGTGGCATCCACAATCGTGAACGGTACCTGAAGAAGCCTTGCTATGGACTTTGCGAGCAATGTCTTTCCTGTTCCGGTCGGGCCAACGAGGAGGATATTGGACTTCTCAAGTTCAACTCCGTCATCCACTTTGTCGACCAGATTGTGGTTTATCCTCTTGTAGTGATTATATACAGCCACTGACAGAAGCTTCTTCGCACGGTCCTGGCCAATGACATATTGGTCCAGGAATTCCTTGATTTCCTTAGGCTTCTGCAGTTTACCGATCTTCTTGGGTGCTGCTTTCTCAGTTTTTTGTCCTGAAACCTCTTTCAGATAATCGGCAGCCAACATGATACAGTCGCTGCAGATACAAGCCCCGTTCTGTCCCGGGAGAAGGAACGGAACCTGAGATTCCGGTCTCCCGCAGAACATACAATAATTTTGTGTCTTTTTTCCGGCCACTTTATTTCACCTTTTTCTTACTGGAAAGAATTCCGTCCACCATACCATAAGCCTTGGCTTCCTCTGCAGTCATCCAGAAATCCCTGTCAGCATCAGCAAGCACACGCTCGAAAGTCTGACCGGTATGCTGGGCAATGATGTTGCACAGCTCTGTTCTGGTCTTCTCTATCTCCTTTGCTGCAATGATGATGTCAGATGCCTGTCCCTGGGCGCCGCCAAGAGGCTGATGAATCAGGACACGGCTGTGCGGCAATGCTGAACGCTTGCCTTCAGTACCTGCGCACAACAGCACCGAGCCCATCGATGCCGCCATACCTGTACAGATGGTTGCCACGTCCGGTTCAATGATCTGCATCGTATCATAAATGGCCAGTCCCGAAGAAACCTGTCCGCCAGGAGTATTCAGATAGAGCGAAATGTCAGCCATACTGTCGGTGGAAGCAAGGAACAGGAGCTGGGCCATAATGATATTCGCCACGTCGTCATCAATCGGCACACCGAGAAATATCACCCTGTCCATCATAAGACGGCTGAACACGTCCATGGATGCGACATTGAGTTTCCTTTCTTCGATGATGGTCGGATTTATATACGAATCCAGAGCCGATTCATAACGATGAAGGGTCGTAGAACTGATTCCACGGCCCATTCTCGCGAATTTATAAAATTCGTTATTGTTCATATTTCTTGGGATTAAGACTAAAGTGTACGGAAATCTTCTACTGAAACCTTCTCAGCCTTCAGTGTAACCGCCCCCTTAACTGCCTCGATAACCTTAGTAGCCTCAACATTCTCTACAATGCGGCGGCTGGTATTCTCATCCTGAAGTACTCGGGCAACACTGTCCTTGAGAATTGCCTCAGGAACATTTCCCATGCCGTATGAAGCATACTGGTAAGCAACATATGCCTGAGCTGCCTCGTGAACATCTTTTTCTTCGATCTTGAGGTCGAACTTCTGCATGATGTAGCCACGTACCATCTGCCAGCGGAAATCCTCGAAGAACGCAGGTGCCTCTTTCTCGATCTCCTCTTTGCTAAACTTACCGTCATTGATATTGAACAGCCATCTCTTGAGGAACTCCTCCGGAAGCTTGATGTCAGCTTTCTTTACGAGATACTCGCGCAGATCCTTGGAAAGTTTGTAGTTCTCTTCAAGTCTTGCAGTTACAGCCTTGTCGAATTCCTCTGCATTGTGAACCTGGTTCTCACCGAAAATCTTGTCGTAAGTCTCCTGGTTCTCCTCTGCCGGAGCGAAAGTCTTCACTTCCTTCACTGTAACGTGGAACTCAGGTGCGAGAGAAGCGAGCTCCTCTTTCTTTACCTTGAGCATATATGCACGGTCAGACTCATTAGTAAATGCCTCATTTACATTGACATCAAACTGGTCTCCGACCTTTGCGCCGAGGAACTTGGACTTAGCCTCGCCTTCTACATTCTTCACGCCTACATATGAGCCCTCAACGGTCTTGCCTTCCTGAGCGAAATCAACGATTACGAAATCATCCTCACCTGCCTGCTCAGCATCCGTGAGAGAACCGAACTGACGGAGAAGGTTGTCCTTCATCTCTTTCTTGGCCTCAGCAGAAACCTTGATCTCATAAACTTTCACTTTGTCATCCTTGGAGAGTTCGAAGTTCACCTCTGAAGTGGTGGCGATATCGAACTTGAAAGTAAAGTCGTTGCCTGACTTCCACTCGATTTCCGGCTGGTCCTCACTTGGAAGAGCCTCACCTACCATCTTGATATTGTTTTCCTTAACGAAATTATTGATAGCGTCTGAAAGAACCTTGTTCACAACCTCGCCAAGCACTCGCTCTCCATAAACTTTCTGGATAAGGGACATAGGAACCATTCCCTTTCTGAAGCCCTTGAACTCGGCTGTACGTTTGCATCTCTGGAGTTCTTTCTTCTCAGCCTCAGCGTAATCATCGTGAGCAACAGTGACAGTGAGCTGGATATTAAGCTCATCAATCTGATTTTTTACAATATTCATCTTTATTCAATATTTTATATTTTCAATGCGATTTATTTTTCTATGTGTTTGCGCGAGATTCAAGCCATCTTACACTTAGCCAGCAAAAATAGGAATTTTTCAGACAATTTCCAATCGGGAAAGCCTATTATTGTCTATACTGCTTGGGATAGACCACTCTTTCGTGATAAATCTGCCCGAGATATGACTTCAGAACTGATTTTATACGGCTGAGTTCCTTCAATGTAATATCTGCATTGTCAAGCTGCCCAGCAGCCATCTTGGCTGAGACGATGTTCTCCACGAACTTGGGTCCGTAGCTTTCCAGCCGCAGCCACTTTTTCTGTTCGCCGACGCCTTCGTAGGTCACGGAC
>OHJI01000433.1_pt1 | contig 17298 bp, 18 predicted proteins | sample 1568571 | NCBI WGS metagenome assembly OHJI01 (sample SAMEA3879583, study PRJEB24766) | human gut metagenome | biome: human-associated habitat; feature: feces | place: USA | collected 1985/1987
CTGTGGCCGAATTATTAACAACGATTGCCTGCATTATAAACAAAATGAATATGAAAAGAGTAATTGCAATTAATCTACCACAATTTCACCCCTTTTCGGAAAATGATGAATGGTGGGGGAAGGGATTTACGGAATGGACCAATGTGACAAAGGCTAAACCGCGTTTTTGGGGACATTATCAACCTCATTTGCCGTCAGATACGGGCTTTTATGATTTGCGTTTGCCTGAAGCAAGGGAAATGCAGGCCAATATGGCTCGTGAATATGGTATTTATGGCTTTTGTTATTATCATTATTGGTTTAATGGAAAGCGATTAATGGATCGTCCTGTTAAGGAGATTTTAGCGAGTGGACAGCCGGATTTTCCTTTTATGCTTTGTTGGGCTAATGAAAATTGGAGTAGAAATTGGGATGGTAAATTCCGTAATATTCTTATAGAACAGCATTATTCAGAGGAAGATGATATAGAACATATGCGTTATTTATGTAGTAAAGTTTTTCAAGATACTAGATATATACGCATAGATGGGAAACCCGTATTTGCTATATATCGTTCTAATTTTTTCCCTAACATGAAGCATACAATTGATGTGTGGCGTAAAGTTGCAAAAGAGGAGTATGGGATAGAACTATATTTGATACGGGTAGAGAATGAGCCTGATTTTGGTCCTAAATATCTTGATTGTGGTTTTGATTCTGCAATGGATTTTCAGCCATTACTGATGGGAGAATTTAATGCATGGTGGAAAAATCTTCCATTTAGAATAATGAATCATTTATTTAAAGGAAAATATCAATGGTTCAATAAACATTTTAGTTATGCTTCGTATGTAAAATATCGAATAAAAAAACCACTGGCGGATTATAAATGTTTTCCGTGTGTTTCACCGGGTTGGGATAATTCTCCTCGACGTAAAAAACCTCCCTATATGGCTTTTGTAGGGAGTACACCTGAATTATTTAAGAAGTGGCTAAAAGATACCTTGGTTCGTTTTAAACCTTTTAGTAAAGAAGAGAATTTGGTTTTTATTAATGCATGGAATGAGTGGGCAGAAGGTAATCATTTGGAACCTGATCAAAAATGGGGAAGACGGTATTTGGAAGTTACAAAAGAAGCAATACTTGAAACAAGTAAAGAATAAGGTTTTATGAGAATGCCATTAGTGACGGTGATTATACCTAATTATAATCATGCAAAGTATTTGAGGCAGCGTATTGATACTGTATTAAATCAAACTTATACTTCATTTGAAGTCATTATTTTAGATGATTGTTCGACGGATAATAGTAAAGATATAATCTTATCTTATAAAGATAACCCACATATTTCAAATATCGTTTTAAATAGCGAAAATTCGGGGAGCACGTTTAAACAATGGAACAAAGGATTTGAATTAGCAAAGGGAGATTATATATGGATTGGAAAGTGATGATTATTGTGATTTGAATCTATTGGAATTATTAATAACACAAATACAAAAATATTCTCAAAGTTCCATAGTATATACCAGTTCACATTTTGTTGATGCAGAAGGACATTACATAAAGAAAATAAGAAAGAAAGGTGTTGAAATAGTAGGAGGGAGAGCTTTTATTATGAAACACATGACGATGGGAAATGCCATTTTAAATGCCAGTTCTGCTATTTTCTCAAAAGAAGCATTGAGTAAGTGCAAATTGGATTATACTACTTTTAAAGCTGGCGGAGATCGTTTGTTCTGGATCTATTTGGCAGAACAAGGTCAAGTGATACACTTAAAGGATGCGCATAATTATTTTAGACAACATAGTAAAAAAGTAACATCGAATGCAGCAAAATCCGGTTTAGGATTTATTGAATCATTGAAAATTTATGATTATTTAAAATCACATGGATATTTATATGGATGGAGGAAACATTTAACTCATGGCTATTATATGTGGTTGATTGGACATGTAAAAGATTATCAGAATACACAAGTAAAAAAGAACATATATGATCTCTGGAAACCGAAATGTTCTTATCCTACATTGAATAAATATTTGTTTATTCTTCATCGAGTATATACAAAACTGGTGGATTTATTTTAAGCAATTCTCACACCATATTTAAAGCTATGAAAATACTAACTATCACTTGTCATGATGTATATAATTTCGGTGCATCATTGCAAGCCTATGCTTTACAGCATTATCTGGAAGAATTGGGCCATGAGGTGGAGATTATTAATTATCGTCCCGGCTATTTATATAAAAAATATGATTGGAAATCATTTACAAGTAAAAAGTTTGATAAGCTTAATAGTTTCTTTGTAACAAGGTGGATGTTTCGTATAGCTAAATGGTCTTATTTAAGATTTTCGCTAGGACGCAAAAAATGTTTTGACGAATTCACAAAGAATTATTTGAAGTTGACCGATAAGACTTATTACACTTTTGAAGAATTAAAGATGAATCCTCCTTGTGCTGATATCATTATAGCCGGAAGTGACCAAATATGGAATCCTTTATTTCCTAATGGTAAAGATCCCAGTTATTACATTGATTTTGCTTTATCACAAACAAAACGCGTGTCGTATGCTGCTAGTTTTTCTGTAGAATACATTTCTGATGCAGATAAAGAATTTGTAAAAGGAATGTTAGCTAAAATGAATCGTATTTCAGTAAGAGAATATCAAGGAGTGGATATCCTGAAGTCGTTAGATATTAAAAATGGAGTAAAAGTATTAGATCCGGTCTTTCTTCTTGATAGAAATTATTGGGAAACATTTATGCATAAAGGATCAGAAAAGGATTATATCTTAATTTATGACTTTGAGGGAAGTGATTTGATGAAGCGTGTCGCTTTATATTTTAAAAGGAAAAAAGGTTGGAAGATTTATTCTATTAATGACGCATTGCCTCGATTATATGCGGATAAGAATTTTACTAAGGTAGGACCACAGGATTTTCTTTCCTTAATTTATAATTGTAGTATGTTCTTGTCTAATTCGTTTCATGGAACTGCTTTTGCTGTTTATTTTAATAAACCTTTTTATGTATTTGGGCTAAAAGGTATTAGTTTAAATTCAAGAATGGAGAGCCTGCTGCGTTCTGTAGATTTAAAGGATCGCTTTATTACAGAAAATATTGATATAGAAAAACTTCATTTAAATTATGACTTTAATAAGGTGAATTTATTAATAGAGGAAGAGAAAAACTATTCTAAGCAATTCTTGGATTCTGTCTTGAAAACTAACTAAAAAGATTGTTTGTATGACTCTTTTATCAATCTGTATTCCTTGTTATGGACGAGTGGAATACGTTAGGAAAACTTTGAAAAGTATTTTTATAGATAATGCTGATGTTCCATTAGAAAAGTATGAAGTTATTATATCAGATAATGATTCTAATCAGGCAATTAAAGTGTTGACAGAAGAATTTAAGTATCCTAATCTGAGATATTTTTATACCAATTGCGAAGGATTCATGAATTCTTACTATGTGTTGACTTATGCACAAGGAGAATTTTTTAAACTGCATAACAGCCAAACTTTATTTAGAAAAGGGAGTTTAAGTAAAATTATTTCCGAGATAAAGAATAATATAGAAAATAAGACTTTAATTTTTTATACAAATGGATTATTGGGAAGTCGTAAAAGTCAAACCTATTCTAATTTTAATGATTTTATGTACAACCTCTCATATTGGTCTTCATGGAGTAATGGGTTTAATATATGGAAATCAGAATTTGATAAAATAGACAAAAATCTGAAGTTAAATAAATTGTTTCCTCACACTTCCTTGTTTCTTACTCAGCATCAGGCAAAATTATTTTGTATAAATGATAACCTATTATTTGATGTACAAAGAATACCTAAACGAGGGGGACATAATAAATTTGAGGCATTTACAATTGAGTATCCTTCGTTGCTGGATGAATGTTGTAAGAAAGGGCATATTTCAACGAAATGTAAAAAACACATATTATTTGGAATTATGGTACAGTTTCTTCCGTCTTTACTTTTTAATAAATATATTATTCGAATAGAAACATTTGATGATACGGGCTTTAGAGACAACTTGAAGAAATATTATCCTTCTTATGCTTATTGGCTTGTTTTAATTTCTGTTTTAGGTGTTCCTTTTAGATTGTTCTGTCGAAAATTAAAAAATAAAAGATGAAAGCTAAGATATTCTGTCTGTTTTTTCTTATAGTATTAGAATTTATAGTATGTCCGCAGAACGGTTGGACACAAGACAATACTATTCCTATGATTGGTGCCTACTATTTTGACGGTTGGTCCGGAAAAAATAATTCTCAAGAACTATGGGCACAAGAAGCCCCTACTCATCTGACAGAGAAACTATATAATGATTATAACGAACGTCAACCAATTTGGGGGTGGAGAAATGATGATTTAGCTATAATGGAACGTCAAATAGATATTGCTTCCCAAAATGGCATTACTTTTTTCCTGTTTTGCTGGTATTGGAAAAAAGATAAGGGGGAGATGGATATTAAAAGTATAGAAAATCATGCATCGCATACTAGTTTAAAGCTCTTTATGAAAGCTCGCAATAAGCATAAAATGAAATTCGCTTTATTAATAGCCAATCACCAGGGAGCTCGGATAGAAGGGGAGGATAATTGGTTGAAAGCAATGGATTATATGGCGGAAACATATTTTCAAGATAGTCAATATCTTAAAGTTGAAAATAAGCCTGTGGTAGCATTCTTTAATGCCAAAGCAGCTGCTCCATCGCTTACCAAAATGAATGACTATTTAAAAACTAAAAATTACGCAGGACTGTTTTCAATATCCTGTAATGATAAAAGTAAGAAATACAGTGCAAATTCATGGTATAATATTCGTGAACATGAGCCGGGATATGCTTATAGAAAAGAGTATGAGACCTTAGCGAAGAATGCGGAAGTAAGTTGGTACACTTATCCTAAAGAGTACAATATTATTCCATTGGTAATGGCAGGATGGGATCAGAGGCCATGGGAGAAACAAGAAAAATCTCTTTATTATGTGAACAGGACACCTCAACTCTTTAAACAACATCTTAAAAATGCGGTGCAATTTGTGAATGAAAGAAGTTGTAAACCTAAAATGATATTGATATATGCATGGAATGAATATGGCGAGGGCGGATATATAGCACCTACTGTAGGAGACCCGAAAGGAAAGTATTTAAAAATGATTAAAGAAGTAATTCGTTAGATTATGAAAATAGCATTTATCAGCACCCGTGGTATCCCAAATAACTATGGAGGTTTTGAACAGTTTGCCGAATATATTTCAGTGGGGTTGGCTGCACGTGGGCATGAGGTTGTGGTATATTCACCTCATTTCCATCCTTATAAAAAAGACACTTATAAAGGAGTACGTATAAAGCATATCTATAGTCCCGAAACTTGGATGGGCAGTTCGGTAGGGAGTTTCTTTTATGATTTTGCGTCATTGAAAGATGCATTGAAAAAAGAGCATTTCGATATCATTTACGAAGCCGGCTATACAAGTATTGTACCTGCTTATATTTGGTTCAATGTGAAGAAGATCAAATATCCCATATTTACGACTAATATGGATGGCTTGGAATATAAGCGTACTAAATTCAACAAATGGGTACAGAAATTCATTTTTTGGGAAGAACGTACTACCGTGAAACATAGTCATTATTTGATTGCCGATAACATGGGAATTCATGATTATTATAAAGAGAAGTATAATAAAGAAAGTAAGTTCTTGGCTTATGGAGCAGATATCCATGAGGATTATGACATATCATTATTGGCTGAGTTTGGTTTGCAACCACGCAAATATTATTTATTAGTGGCACGCTTGGAACCTGAAAATAATATTGAAATGGCTATACAAGGCTTTTTAGCATCTGGCGAAACGGATAAAAAGGAACTTATTATAGTTGGAAAAACGAATACTCCTCATGGCAAGTATTTGGTAGGAAAGTATACAGGCCAACCAGGTATTCGTTTTGTAGGGGGGATTTATGATTTTAAAAAGTTGAATTCAGTCAGATACTATTCGTTTGCTTATTTTCATGGACATAGTGTGGGTGGTACGAATCCTTCTTTGCTGGAGGCAATGGCGTCAAGTTGTTATATATTGGCACATGATAATATCTTTAACAGGGCGGTTTTGAAAGATAACGCACACTATTATGCTTCTTCTCAAGCCGTAACTAAACTACTGAATTCTATCTATGAATTAAATGAATCTTGTCGTAATAAGTTTATTGAAAACAATTTGCAAGAAATTCGGAACGAATACTCATGGGAAAGTTTGATAGATAAACACGAAAAATATTTTTATTGGTTACTTTCTCAGAAACAATAAATTGCTACCTTTGTTCATGATATCATCATGAATAATTAGGTTTTGGCAAAAAAAGAGTATAGACAACTTTCCGCACAAGAGGAAACGGCATTCATCCTAATGGTGTTGTTGGATGAAGGCAAAAGCAATTTGCCTTATAGATTGTTGCGTTGTTTGACAAGTGTACATTTTGCCAATCAATATTATTTAAAAAGACTGTTCTCCGGATACCGTTCTTTAAACTATAATTTTTATCGTGATAAATTTGAAAAGGAACAAGGTTGATTGTTGTTTTTCCTGCCTTTTGTTTTAATGAAGAAAATTTTATTTGTTTTTCTGCTGTGTATGATATGGCAGGAAGGTTTTTCTCAGTATGTGTATGGAACCACCGGACTTCTGCACATGCCTACTGCCGATATGCAACGGGATAAGACATTCCTGTTCGGAGCTTCTTATTTGGATGTGGCTGCTACTCCTGCCCATTGGAATTATCATACGTTTAATTACTACATTAATATCACCATTTTTCCTTGGCTCGAAATCGGATATACTTGTACCTTGCATAAGGCAGAACATGGTAGTACTTATTTCCCACCTTCCGTTTGGGGGAAATATTGTAACCAGGACCGACAGTTTTCAGGGCGGTTGCGTATATGGAAAGAAGGGTGGTGGAAAGAATGGACTCCTCAGATTGTATTGGGCGCGAATGATCCAAGTACCAATGATATATTAGGAAATTCTGATAAAGATGATTATGGCATTGGTGGAGTAGGAGAGATGGGTAATGGACATTGGAACCGATATTATATAGCTGGTACTAAGCATTTTTATTTCAAAAATAGGGGAGAGCTAGGCATTCATGTTGCTTATTTATACAATAAACGGAAAGACTATCATTTAAACGGTCCGGCTGTTGGAGTAAATTTTCATTTTTATCTATCGGGTACAAATTTCTTTGTGAAGGCATTAAACAATCTTAATGTAATGGCTGAATACGACAGTCGTACCATAAACTGTGGGTTAAAATATAGTTTTTGGAAAGATTATATTAATGCTGTGGTAGAAATGACAGAATGTAAGCATTTGTCAGGCGGAGTGATATTTAAAGTACATTTAAAATAACAAACACTATAACTTATTCGTATGAAAGGAATTGTTCTCGCCGGTGGTAGCGGTACCCGTCTGTACCCCATCACCAAGGGAGTAAGCAAGCAGCTTCTCCCCATCTTTGACAAACCGATGATTTACTACCCTATTTCAGTCTTGATGCTGGCAGGCATCCGTGAGATTCTGATTATATCCACTCCCTATGATCTGCCCGGCTTTAAGCGTCTTTTGGGCGATGGATCAGACTATGGTGTGAAGTTCGAGTATGCCGAACAACCTTCTCCCGATGGTCTTGCACAAGCCTTTATTATCGGAGAGAAATTCATTGGTAATGATTCTGCATGTTTGGTATTAGGCGACAATATCTTCCATGGTAACGGTTTCAGTTCTCTTCTTCGTGAAGCCGTGCGTATGGCGGAAGAAGAACAAAAAGCTACTGTATTCGGTTACTGGGTGAACGATCCGGAACGTTATGGTGTGGCAGAATTTGATGTGGAAGGTAACTGCCTGAGTATCGAAGAAAAACCGGAACAGCCCAAATCAAATTATGCAGTGGTGGGCCTCTATTTTTATCCCAACAAAGTAGTGGAAGTGGCCAAGAACATCAAACCTTCCGCACGTGGCGAACTGGAAATAACGACAGTGAACCAGCGTTTTCTGGAAGATCGTGAACTGAAAGTACAGACGTTGGGACGCGGTTTTGCCTGGCTGGATACGGGAACGCATGATTCATTGGCAGAAGCTTCGACTTATATAGAAGTCATTGAAAAACGTCAGGGTTTGAAAGTGGCTTGTCTGGAAGGAATTGCTTATCGCAAAGGCTGGATAACGGCAGATAAGATGCGTGACCTTGCCAAACCGATGCTGAAAAACCAATACGGTCAGTATCTGCTCAAAGTGATTGATGAAGTGGAACGTACAGGCAAAGAAAATCTAGATTAAGATATGGAGGTTATAAAAACAGGAATAGAAGGTGTGGTGGTCATTGAACCGCGCATCTTTAAAGATGAAAGAGGCTATTTCTTTGAATCTTTTTCTCAACGGGAGTTTAATGAAAAGGTGATGCCTGTCAATTTTGTACAGGATAATGAGAGTATGTCATCGTATGGCGTGATGCGTGGGTTGCATTTTCAGCAAATGCCTTATACTCAGAGCAAGCTGGTGCGTTGTGTAAAAGGTGCCGTACTTGATGTGGCGGTAGACATCCGCAAGGGAAGTCCTACATACGGGCAGCATGTTGCGGTGGAATTGACGGAGGAAAACCATCTCCAATTCTTTATCCCCCGTGGATTTGCCCATGGTTTTGCCGTATTGAGTGAAACAGCGGTTTTTCAATATAAGTGCGATAACTTCTATGCACCGCAAGCTGATGGTGGCATTCAGTTGCGCGATGAAAGTCTGGGTATTGATTGGAAAATACCCGTTGCCGAGGCCATTTTAAGTGAGAAGGATTTGAAACATCCTTTGTTGAAAGACTATGACTCTCCGTTTGACTACACTATTAATCTATACGAATGATGAATATACTTGTTACAGGTGCCAATGGTCAACTTGGCAATGAGATGCGCAGGGTGTCGTTAGACAGCCGGAATCGTTATCTCTTTACAGATGTAAATGAACTGGATATCACAGATGCGACAGCTGTCCGTAATATGTTGAAAAAGGAGCAGATAGATGTGATTGTAAATTGTGCTGCTTATACGAATGTAGACAGGGCGGAAGATGATTTTGCTATGGCTGATTTGCTGAATAACAAAGCTGTGGAGAATTTGGCTGTTGCTGCCGCAGAAACAGGTGCCACGCTTATTCATGTATCTACAGACTATGTGTTCCGAGGGGATAAAAACATTCCTTGCCGTGAGTCTTGGGAAACTGATCCGTTGGGTGTCTATGGAAAAACCAAACTGGCGGGCGAACAGTCTTTGGTAAAAGCAGGATGTAAATATCTTATTTTCCGCACAGCTTGGCTTTACTCGCCTTTCGGTAAGAACTTCGTGAAAACCATGCGGCAATTGACTTCAACAAAAGATTCACTGAAAGTGGTTTTTGATCAAGTAGGCACTCCTACTTATGCCGGAGATTTGGCTGCTTTGATCTATAACATAATCGAAGAGAATTTGCTGGATCGTCAAGGTGTCTATCATTTCAGCAATGAAGGGGTATGTTCTTGGTATGATTTTGCGAAGGAAATTTGTGAATTGAGCGGAAATAATTGTGACATACAGCCTTGTCACAGCGATGAGTTCCCCAGTAAGGTGGAACGTCCTCATTTTTCGGTGCTGGATAAAACAAAAGTGAAGGAAACTTTTGGTATCACTATCCCTTATTGGAAAGATTCTCTAAAGAAATGTATGCTAGAATTGGAAACTCAACAATAACTAATTAAAACAATATTTTAAATTATGGATTCATTCAAACGCAATATAATCATTACCGGTGGTGCCGGTTTTATCGGCAGCCATGTGGTACGTCTTTTTGTAAACAAGTATCCGGAATACCGCATTATAAACTTGGATAAACTGACTTATGCCGGTAATCTGGCCAATTTGAAGGATATAGAGGACAAACCGAACTATATTTTTGTAAAGGCGGATATTTGTGATTTTGGAACCATTCAGGAATTATTGGTGCGATATCAAGTGGATGGTATTATCCATCTTGCCGCCGAGAGTCATGTGGACAGAAGTATCAAAGATCCGTTTACTTTTGCACAAACCAATGTGATGGGTACATTGGCTTTGCTGCTGACGCTGAAGGATGCTTTGCTGCAGCAGCCGTTGGCAGCGCTGGCGTTGACGGCAGGCGTAGCAGCTGCACTTTTTTTGCTGGGACGCAGGCTGCTGCGCTGTTTTTTACGCAGCCGGTTAAGCGGAAATTTTCATGGCCTTTTATTAGAAGTACGCTTTTGCAGATTGCTGGCCTTGCTTTTGGAAAGCGGTGTAGGCATAACAAGAGCGGTGGCGATTGTGACGGATACCATAGATGATGAGCAGTATGCCGGGCAGCTGCGCCTGCTGAACAGCAGGCTAAAGCGAGGCATTGCGATTGAACAGGCTGCAGGCGGCGCGAAAGAGCTTTTTTCGCCGCTGATGCTGGAGCTTGTATGCGTGGGCGCATCTACAGGCTATCTGCCGCAAATGCTGCAGGAAGCAGTAACGGCCGGTGAGCAGCGTCTGCAGCAGCAGCTTGGCAGGCTGCAGGAGCTGCTGGTGCCCTTGCTGCTTTTAGTGGCAGCGATTATCATAGCGGGAATCGTCTGCATAGTTATCGGTCCGCTATTTGAGATGCTTTCGGCAATGCCGGAGTAAATTCAGGAGGTGCGATTATGTTAAAAACAATGCGTAAACAGGGAGGCTTTACTTTAATCGAGGTAGTAGCAGCGGCGGCGCTGATTGGCATTATGGCTACCATGCTGTTGCCTTCGCTTTCGGGTGCTAACGACAGAGTGAAGAATGCCCGTCTGCAAAACGATCTGGTGACTATCGACCAGGCAATTCAGCTGTATAAGATGGATGCAGGCACTGTGCCGGCAGAGCTTACTACACTGGACAGCGAATATCTGGGCGGTAAGCTGGAATTCAAGGATGCCAAGGGCGAGGCACTTACCTATACACCCAATACAACCGACGGCACCTATACCCTCAGCGGCAAAAACAGCAAGGGTGCGGCAGTAACCTCACCGGGCAGTAAAGCTAACGCCGGTGAACAATAAGACAGCAGGCTATCTGCTGTTGGAGCTGCTGCTGGCACTTGGGTGCCTGGGACTTGCGGCAGTAATGCTGTATCCAGGAAGCAAGACGCTGCAGCGGCAGTATTACAGGCAGCAGCTGCGCTATACAGCATATCTTTTGGCGGCGGATATCAGACAGATGCAGCAGCAGACGCTGTTTCAGCCAGAAAATTATATGTACACGCTTAAAGTCAGCGATAAGGATAAGCATAGCTACAGAATTGAGCGCGCGCATAAAATCTGGAAGCGTGTAAGGCTCGATGCTGACATCAGCCTGACGTGCGAAAAAGCGATTAAGAATCTCAGCTATAATGAAAACGGCAATCCGACAGCCATTGGCGGTTATAGACTGGAGCATAGACAGCTGCCTGATATGTACTGCCGGCTGACTGTGCAGCCGGTTACAGGCAGGGTGACTGTTTATGAAAAATAGCAGAGGCTTTTGCCTGGTACAGGAGCTGGTGTGCTTCTGCCTTACGGCAGTGCTGCTGGCGACAGCGATACAGGGCTTTTACCGCAGCAATTATCTGCTGAATGAAAGCCTTGAACTGCAGCAGGCGGTGCAGGCCGCACAGCAGGTGCTGGCGGGCGAAGAATATAGCGGCCGCTTTGACGTAACGCAAAGGATTAGCTCCGGCAGCGCAGACGGTTTAGCGGTACAGGAGGTGCAGGCTGCTTATGGCAAGGTCAGGGTTACGCTTATCCGTGCGCTGCCGACGACAGAGGGGCTATCTGCTGACGGAGCTGCTGTTGGGATTACTTCTGGCAATAGTGCTGGTGACGCTTGTTTTTAAAGCAACAGGCACTGCCGGTCGCAGCTTTGGCCGCCTGCAGGATGAGCTGCAGCTGCAGGAAGCCAGACGTCATATTTTGGCGCAGTTGGAAAAGACTGTCTGCTATGATGCGCAGAGCGTGAGCTTGCAGGCTGACGGCAAAATAAGCTGCAGGATGCTTGAGGGGTGTAAGCAGGTGACTGTTTACAGCGATAAGCAGGGCATATACCAGAGGACGCGTACCAATAAAGGCACTGGTGTGAATCCGGTGTCGCTGGAGGAGGTAGGCGTTTTCAGATGGCAGGTGCGACGCTGCTCGCCGCAAATGCTGTGCGTAAGCTTCAATCTTTACCGTAACGGCAGAAGCATGCGGGTGACGCAGTATCTTATTTGTTATAGTGCGAGGATAACAGATGATGCATAGCGCAAAGGGAAGTATATCGCTTCCGTGCCTGCTGGCAGCGCTCTTGCTGGCACTCAGCGCCCAGCTTTGCCTGCTTTATGCAGTAAAGGGCTATGAGGCGGAAAAGGATTTTTTACGGGGGCAGCAGCTGCGGCTGTTGTGCGGCTCCGTATTGCAGGCCATAGGTCAAAAACCGCAGCCTGCGGGTACGCAGCTTTGCTATGAGGGCGAGCTGCAGCCGGGCAACGAACCGGTAAAAGTGACAAGCGAAAGCAGTTACAGCTCGGATGGGCAAATAGATTACCTGAAGGTGTCTGCCATAGCCGCTAATCATGTTGGCGCAGTACAGCGGCTGCACAGGCTTAGGGTGAGCTTCAGTCCGGAGATGCGGAAGCTGACAGCTAAGAGCGTTCTTGCGGGACGTTCGCTGACAGGAGGAGAATATCTGCAGCAGGCAGCGTTATATACAAGCACAGAAGAAGTAAGGCTGCCGCAGATTAGCTTTCTGCAGAATAAATGCGCTGCTTCGCTGAACAAAAGGACTACGGAGGAAAATGGCCTCAGCGCCCGCTTTTATTATCTGAGGAGTAATACTTCGCTGAGTCTTGGCAGCAAAGGCCTGCAGGGTGCAACACTGATAGCCAATAAGCTGTCGATAAATACCGCACCGGGCTCATATTACCCGGACCGCATAGTGCTTATCAGTGAAGAGGGCGATATTACGCTGGGCGACGGTACCAAAATGGCACAGGCGCTGCTGCTGGCGAAGGGAACGGTGACGATAGGTGCGGGCTGTCAGCTGAACGGCTTTGTTCTGGCAGACAAAATCGTGCTCAGGGGAACAGCAGACCTTACTCCTGATACAGGTGCTGTAGAACCGATGCTGACACCGGCCTTCAATAAGCCGTAATTTTGTTGAATATATTGCATAACTAAAAAAGAACTAGCCGGAGCTATGACTGCTCTTGCTAGTTCTTTTGCATTGCTTATTCAGCCGCAGGTTTTTCAGCCTTAGGCTTTTTCTTGTTGTGGGCCTGCATAACCTCTTCGATGTCGTCGGATTTAATCCATTCCTCCAGCGCAGTGGCCATTTCTGCTACTGCCGCTTCGATAGCGGTTTTGTCCTCGCCCTGGAAGGCATGCAGTACATGGTTGACAACGGCCTTATTATTGCGTGCCGGATGGCCGATGCCGATTTTAAAGCGCGGGTAAGCATCGGTGCCCAAATGCTCGGTAATGGATTTGATGCCGTTGTGGCCGCCGGCGCTGCCCTTGCGGCGGATGCGCAGCTGACCTACGGGCATATCCATATCATCCTGGATAACAGCGATATCATCCGGGTCGATGTGATAGAAGTTGGCGTAGGCACCAACAGCAACACCGCTGAGGTTCATGTAGGTAGTGGGCTTGATGATGATGATTTTTTCGGGAGCGCGGTATTCTGCCATATAGGCACTGCGGTCCTCCTTGCCGAAGCTTACACCAAGACGGCGTGCCAGCTCGTCAACTACCATAAAGCCGATGTTGTGACGGGTATTTTCGTATTCGCGGCCGATATTGCCAAGGCCGACAATTAATTTCATATTGTTGCTCCTTTTTATTTATTAAGTTCTTCGATGGTGACAAATTCATATCCCTCTGCACGCAGACGGTCGATGATGAGGCCGACTGCCTCAATCGTCTGGTCGCGCGGTGCGGAGTTTTTGGGACTGTCACCGTCATGCAGCAGGACGATAGCACCGGAAGCTGCGTTCTCACAGACTCTGTCGGCGATTACCTGCACGCCTGGGTTTGTCCAGTCGCGGGGAATGATGCTCCAGTTTACTATCTGCATACCTGCATCATTGATAGCCTTGACAGTGCTCCAGTCCTTGAAGCCGTGCGGCGGACGCATATACTGCGGTGCAGTACCGGTGATGCTTTGCAGTGTTTTCCTGCCGTAGGCAATGTTGGCGGCAGCTTCGCTGCTGCTGAGCTTAAGCAAATCCTTGTGATAGCCTGCATGCAGAGCAATCAGATGTCCTTGTGCCTGGACGAGCTTTACTGTTTCCGGATGCTTGGCAGCGTTTTCGCCAACCATAAAGAAGGTGGCATGCACGTTTTTGGCAGCCAAAAGCTTGAGCAGCTTCTGGGTATAGGGCGGATAAGGGCCGTCGTCGAAGGTGAGGGCAATGAGCTTGCGCCCGTGGGTATTTTCCGCATGTGTTATAACCTTGCCGTAAAAGCTGTTGCCCGGAAGTACGGCGAGCAAGAGCAACGCGCCTGCAAGCGCAAGGCTGAGAGCAGCGCTTATAGCGGCAGTCTTTCTGCTGATTTTTTTGTATATCCCCAGCCATAGCAGCAGTACGCCGGCAAGGGAACAGATGATAAGAATATAAATAATACGCATAGTTACTCCAAATATTAAAGCCGGTAGTTTTGCCGGCTTTAATCATAACAAAAAGGCTTGCCAGAGGCAAGCCTTTTTATATTACGCTTAGTGTTTGGTATCGAATAATTGGCTTACAGACCAGTCATTGTAAATGCGCAGAATGGTTTCTGCCAGAATCGGCGCAATGGAGAGCACCTTAATTTTCGGGTGCTTTTTGGAAGGAGCCAGAGGAATGGTGTTGGTAACAACCAGCTCGGTGATATCGGATTGAGCAATGCGGGACAGTGCCGGATCGGTCAGGATCGGGTGAGTGCAGCATGCATATACTTCTTTAGCACCGAATTTCTTCAGAGCGCGTGCGCCTTCGGTCAGAGAGCCTGCGGTATCAACCATGTCGTCTACCATGATGCAGGTTTTGCCTTTAACGTCGCCAATCAGGTTCATAACCTCAGCAACGCCGGGTTCCGGACGACGTTTGTCGATGATAGCCAGCGGTGCATTCAGCATTTCAGCGAAATTGCGGGCACGGCTTACGCCACCAAGGTCCGGAGAGATAACAACCATGTCTTCCAGATTCTTGGATTTAATGTATTCTGCCATCAGCGGGCCGCCGGGCATATGGTCAAAGGGGATGTTGAAGAAGCCTTGAATTTGTGCAGCGTGCAGGTCGATGGTTACTACACGGGTAATGCCTGCAGTTTCCAGCAGGTCTGCCATCAGCTTAGCAGTGATAGGCTCACGGCCGCGTGCTTTGCGGTCTTGGCGTGCATAGCCATAGTAGGGGATAACAGCAGTGATGTGGTTAGCGCTGGCGCGTTTGAAGGCATCAGCCATAATCAAAAGCTCCATTACGTTGTCATTAACGATAGGGCCGCAGGTCGGTTGTACAATGAAGATATCCTTGCCACGTACACTTTCGTTAATCATTACCTGAACTTCGCCGTTGTTGAAACGGTTAACTACAGAATCACCAACGGTGGTTCCGAGGTAAGCAGCGATTTCGCGTGCCAGATCAGGGTTTGCATTACCGGTAAATATTCTTAACTTATTCTCGTCAGACAACATGTCCAATCCCTCCAAAATTACCTTGTTTGTAGTTTGCTGGTGCGATGAGCAAAACTTTACTTAAATTTAATTATACACAAAAAACACGTAAATCACAAGTTTTTTGTAAACTTTTTGACACAAATGTGACTATAAAAGCTTATTTACCCTCGTTACGGTATTTTTCGGCCCAGCCTTCGATATTTTTCTGACGGGCACGTGCAATGCCCAGAGCATTTTCGGGTACTTCCTTGGTGATAGTGCTGCCTGCACCGATGTAGGTGTTGGCCTGTACGGTTACAGGTGCAACAAGGTTGGTGTTGCAGCCGACAAAGGCATTGTCACCGATAACAGTGCGGTGCTTCTTCTTGCCGTCGTAGTTGACGGTGATGCAGCCGCAGCCCATGTTAACGCCGCTGCCGATGTCGCTGTCACCGATGTAGGTGAGGTGCGGCAGCTTGGTGCCTTCGCCTACGTTAGAGTTTTTAACCTCTACATAGTTGCCGATTTTAACGTGGTCGCTGATAACGGTGTCGGGACGCAGATGAACGTACGGACCTGCGGTAACGTGGTTTTTAACCTCGCAGTCATGGCCGTAGATGAATTGCAGATGGTTGTCGTCACCGATTTTTACATTGGTGAAGCGGGCGTTAGGACCGATTTCGCAGTCCTCGCCGATTTCAGTTGTACCTTCCAGCCAGGTGTAGGGATAAATAACGGTATCGCGGCCGATTTTTACGCTTGCTTCGATAAAGGTGCTGGCAGGATCCATAATGGTTACGCCTGCGTCCATCAGCTTATCCAAAATGCGCTGGCGCATAACGCCTTCGGCAACGGAAAGCTGCTTGCGGGAGTTGATGCCCATAACCATATCGCTGTCGGCAGTGGAAATACCGCCAACCTTAGCGCCTGCTTCGTTGAGCTTTTGCAGTACGTCAGTCAGGTAATATTCGCCTTGTGCATTGTCGTTGGTCAGGGTAGCCAGCACGTCAAACATTTGCGGGCATTCCATGCAGTAAATACCGGTGTTGATTTCCTTGATAGCTTTCTGATCTTCGGTAGCATCCTTTTGCTCTACGATGCCCTGTACATTGCCGTTGGCATCGCGTACAATGCGGCCGTAGCCGAACGGGTCATCCATAATTGCCGTAAGTACGGTAGCAGCAGCGCCGCTTTCCTGATGTGCTTCGCAGAATTTTTTCAGCTCTTCGCCGTCCAGCAGCGGAGTGTCGCCGCACAGGATGAGTGCAGTGCCGTGGAAGTCCTTCAGGGCATCGGCAGTCTGCATTACAGCGTGGCCGGTGCCAAGCTGCTCGGCCTGCAGGGCGATAGTTCCCTGATTGCCTACCATTGCTTCTACCAGCTCTGCTTCATGGCCTACGATAACAACCTTTTTGTCTGCGCCGGCAGCGCTTGCAGCGTCAATTACGTGCTGCAGCATGGGCTTGCCGCCTACCTTGTGCAGTACCTTGGGGTATTTGCTGCGCATTCTTGTGCCTTTGCCTGCGGCGAGGATTATTGCTACTAATTCTGACATGTGAGTTCTTCCTTTCCTGGCTGTCTATAAG
>OHJI01000444.1_pt1 | contig 16713 bp, 9 predicted proteins | sample 1568571 | NCBI WGS metagenome assembly OHJI01 (sample SAMEA3879583, study PRJEB24766) | human gut metagenome | biome: human-associated habitat; feature: feces | place: USA | collected 1985/1987
GTCAGTATAGCAGAACTCTCTGTAAACCTCGTCGGAAATCAGGAAGAGATCGTGCTTTTTGGCAACCTCGCCGAGCGCAAGCATGTTTTCCTTGGTGTATAGCGTGCCTGTAGGATTTCCGGGATTGCTGATGAGGATGGCCTTGGTGCGCGGAGTGATAAGTTTCTCGAACTCAGACATTTCCGGGACTTTGAATCCGTTGCGGATGTCTGTCGGCACAGCCTTCAGCGTGATGCCGTTCATGAAAGCGAACGTGTTGTAGTTCGTGTAGAACGGTTCCAGCACAATGACTTCGTCACCCTCGTCGCAAGTAATCTGAAGGGACAGGTTCACGCCTTCGCTTCCCGCCACTGTGACGATGAGCTCAGGAACTTCAATGTCGATTCCGATTTTCTTGTAGTACTTTTCTACCAGTCCTTTGCGCAGCTCTATCAGACCTGCCGAATTTGAGTAGGATACGTGGTCCAATGTGTTCTGGCGTACTGCTTCCAATGCGCACTCAGGGGATTTGATATCCGGCTGGCCGACATTGAGATGATAGACTTTTATACCTGAAGATTTTGCGGCGTCAGCGAAAGGAACCAGTTTTCTGATGGCCGATGCAGGCATCAGTTCAGACTTGCGGGAGATTTTTGTCATTTTGTTACGTTTTAATCTAACTATTACCGTTTTAGTTAAAAAATATATCCTATATAGTGATGCAAAGATAGTGATTTTTTTTACCTTTGTGGACGTACTTAACAAAATCAACAACATTATGTCAACTTTCAGACAAAGAGCATTGGACGAAGCATCCGCACATGCTGCGGAGCGATTCTTCGTTGAGAAGAGGCCGGTATCGGCTTACTTCGGAGAAAACGTGTTTGACCTCGCCAAAATGAGGAAATACATGTCTCAGACTGCTTACGATGCTGTCATTGCTGCTGTAAAGTTCGGCAAGAAGATCGACAGGGCTGTAGCCAATGAAATCGCATCAGCCATGAAGACCTGGGCTACCGAGAAGGGTGCTACGCATTACACCCATCTTTTCCAGCCGCTTACCGGTACTACTGCAGAAAAGCACGAGTCTTTCGTTACTGTGAAAGACGGCCAGGCATTCGAGAGATTCAGCGGAAGCGCGCTCGTCCAGCAGGAGCCTGATGCATCCAGTTTTCCGAATGGAGGACTGCGTAACACATTTGAAGCCAGAGGTTATTCCGCATGGGACCCTAACTCTCCGGTATTCATCTTGGACGAGACACTCTGTATCCCGTCCGTATTCGTGTCGTACACAGGCGAGGCTCTTGATATGAAAGTGCCGAATTTGCGCTCAATCCAGGCGCTAAGCAACGCTGCAACGTCAGTGGTGAATCTTTTCGACAAGTCCGTAAAGGCAGTTTCTGTCAATGTCGGACTTGAGCAGGAATACTTCCTTGTCGATGAGTCACTGTACAATGCGCGTCCTGACCTCAAGCTTTGCGACAGGACAGTAATCGGTCACACATCAGCCAAAGACCAGCAGTTGTCCGACCACTATTTCGGAGCGATTCCGAGCCGTGTGGAAGCATTCATGAAGGATTTTGAGACAGAGGCGTACAAACTTGGTATCCAGCTTCAGACAAGACACAATGAGGTTGCCCCTAACCAGTTTGAGTGCGCTCCGGTGTTCTGTGAGGCTACGAAAGCCATTGACCAGAATATGCTGTTGATGATACTTATGCCGAAAGTGGCTGAGAAACATCATCTTAAAGTGATCTTCCACGAAAAACCTTTCGACGGCATCAACGGTAGCGGAAAACATTGCAACTGGTCGATGCAGACTGATACAGGTGTGAATCTCCTGTCCCCAGGCAAGACTCCTACCAAGAATCTCCAGTTCCTTGCTTTCTATGCTTCAGTAGTACGTGCAGTATATCGTCACGACTATCTGCTGATGACATCCGTATGTTCATTGAACAACTCATATAGACTTGGAGGTCACGAGGCGCCTCCTGCTGTAATGTCCATCTTCTCAGGCTCTACATTGTCAAAAATTTTCGACAATATCCTGAACATGAAGGATTTCGCTGATGCAGAGGCCAGCAAGGCTTCCATCCAGATGGTAAGCTCCATTCCTGAAATCGTTCAGGACAATACCGACAGGAACAGGACATCTCCATTTGCCTTTACCGGAAACCGTTTCGAATTCCGTGCTGTAGGATCTTCTGCCAATGCGGCAGGCGCCACATATGTGCTGAACTCGATTGTGGCTGAGAGTCTTAATGATTTCCGCAAGGAAGTAGATGAGCTTGAAGCCAATGGTGAGAATCGCCAGAGTGCAGTGCTTACAGTGGTGAGAAAGTTCATTGCCGAGTCCAGGAATGTGATGTTTGAAGGAAACGGTTACAGCAAGGAATGGGAAGAGGAGGCTGCCAAGAGGGGATTGAGAGCTGTGCGCAATGTCCCTGAGGCATTTAAAGTATTCCTTGAGAAGGATTCGGTGGAAATGTTTGATAAACTGGGAGTTCTGTCACCGGTGGAATCACAGGCACGTTACGAGGTTATGAATGAGACTTATGTGAAGAAGCTTCAGATTGAAGCCAGACTTATCGGTGACGTCTGCCTGAATCACGTGGTTCCTGCTGCTGTAAGTTACCAGAATATCCTGGTGAAGAGCATCCAGGGATGCAAGGATGTGTTCGGTGACGAGTTCAAGTCCCTCTGCAAGGCGGACATGGATACCTACAAGAAGATTTCCGGCTTCGTGAACAATATCTCCGCTGATGTGGAAGCGCTTGTGGAAGCCCGCAAGAAGGCGAACAAGGTGGAAGATATGGCTGAAAGGGCATATTTGTACTCGACGGAAGTCAAGACTGAAATGGACAAGGTACGTTACAATGCTGACCATCTCGAGATGCTTGTAGATGACGAACTCTGGCCATTACCAAAATATCGAGAGCTATTGTTCTTCTAAAAAATTGATTGTGAGGAAGTTATTAGTATTACTAACATTACTGTCACCGGCCTTCGCGGTTTCTTGTACGAACCGTGAGGTCGGTGACCCTTTGTCTATACCTTTTGTAAAGGAGGCAATTTCAGACACGTCATCGGCAGTATATTGTCAGGTGAAGTCAGGATGTTTGGATGGAGTGTACGGCTCCATATCCGTAATCGGACCGGCTCAGGAGGCATTGATTATGACGGAAGCATTGTCCTGTTGCGATTATTTCGATAATGTGGACGGAAGAAGCGTCCCGGACGGACTTCCTGATTTTGCGGGCGAGACGCTTGACCTGATATGCGATTCTGCGAATGCACCCTATGAAGGATATGTCGCCAAAGGCAATGAGAATTATCTTAAGGAATTGAATTTCAAGAATTTCCTGAGCGCATTGGACACTACTTGCGCCGTGGGGCAGTTCGACAAGAATTCATTGACAAGAAAGCAATCCTCCAAGATCGTGATATTGGCTTCCCCATATTCGTCCGCTTACGGTTACAGGGACATAATGTCCATCGTGAAGAAGGCAAGGCCTCAGGTCAATGTGGTTTCTGTCTGTCATTCCATGTTTGATTATGCTGTTTCCCGCCATGGGGACAAGTCCAGTGTCATGGTATGGACAAGTGAAGACATTCTTGGCGCAGGGGTCTATTCTGCGGTCTGCTCGGATTTGTCTGATGATTATCCGTCAATGAAACATGTGACCGTCTGTCCGGATCACTCAGGAACATTGAAAGAAAGGATATTGTCTTTCCTGGACAAATGCAAGGCTACGGAGATGACTGAAAAGATAGATGCTGCGATTGTGGATGATATGTCTCTGGATGCTGACAGTCTGAATGCGGAATTGGGCATTATGCTCGACAATGGTACCGACGGCATCGAGGTTTACAAGTCATTGTTGTCTGACGGGTTTGAGTTCATTGATCCGAAGCATGCAGTGACGGCGCAGTGCGAGCGCTATTTGAGAAAAGAGAATTATTTTACTCACAGGGTGGCGTATCCTATCGTGAATATCTATTGTACAGTGCCTGTTTCAGGATTGTCGTCGTCTGATTATGATGAAAACGGCGGTTTTACTGATTCCTTCAAGTACGATAGGGCGGATAATTCAGATAATGAGACGTTCCTTCTCATTGAAGCGCCAGGAGGATTTTTGTCGGACAGTCAGAAGGCTTACTTGAGAAGGTATGCCGGAAATATTTATAGTCAATATGTTTCAAATTAGTATTCAACCGGAAGAGATAGACAAACTTAAGTTGGCTGCTTTTGACGGGAAGATCACTGTCATAGACAAGCCGGGAGATGAGTTTGACAGGGCGGTAGCATATTTGAGGCGGCAGAAGGTCATTGGCTTCGATACGGAGTCAAGGCCTTGTTTCACGTCATTTCAGCCGAAGGGCGGTGTGGCTCTTCTGCAGCTTTCCGGACCTAAGGAGGCGTTTCTGTTCAGAATCAAGCATATCGGAATGGAAAAACGTCTTTGTCGGATATTGTCTGACGAGAAGATAATCAAAGTGGGCGCCGCGGTTCATGATGATGTGCGAGGCCTTCAGAAATACACTGAGTTCGAGGCCCGTGGCTTTGTGGACCTGCAGAAAATCGTATGGGAATACGGAATTCGGGACAAGAGTGTCAAGAAAATGTCCGCGATTATTCTCGGCGTGAGGATATCCAAGACTCAGCAGCTCTCCAATTGGGAAGCGGAGGTGCTTTCTGAAGCGCAGATGCTTTATGCGGCTACTGACGCTTGGGTGTGCCGGGAGATGTACAAGGCGCTTCTCAAGTCGGAAAAGCATCCGCTGACTCCGGAAGAAATGATTCCGCCGGCTCAACTTGCTTACAATGAGGAACATAAGTCGGAGAAGAAGCAAGAGGCTGAGAAGAAAAAGGAGAAAAAGGAAGAGGAAGAGAGCAAGGCGAAGAAACATAACAGGCGATACTGGATGCGTAAGCGCTATTACAGGAACAAGCGAAGAAACAAAAACAAAAATAAGGACAATGGTAAAGATAATACTGAAAAAAGGTAGAGAGGAGTCATTGAGGAGATTCCATCCCTGGGTGTTCTCAGGGGCAATCGCGCAGGTGGTAGGTGAACCTGCTGAAGGTGACGTGGTGAGTGTGCATGGCTCTGACGGAAAGTTTCTTGCAGCGGGACACTATCAGATCGGTTCCATTGCCGTAAGGGTTTTGAGTTTCGACAGCGCTGTAATCAATGAAGATTATTGGAAGTCAATGCTGTTGAAAGCTTTTGCAGTACGCAAGGCTGTCGGACTGGCCGACAATGCACAGACAAATTGTTTCCGGCTTGTCCACGGTGAAGGTGACGGGCTTCCTGGACTTATAATCGATTGGTATGATGGGGTTTGCGTTATGCAGGCGCATTCTGTGGGCATGTTCAGGGCAAAGAAGCAGATAGCTGATGCTCTGGTGTCCATATTCGGGGACAGCCTGAAGGCTGTGTATGACAAGAGTTCCGGTACTGCTCCGTTCAAGGCCGGGCTCGATCTTGTGGACGGTTATCTTTACAGGAAAGCGGATTTCTGTGACGATGAGCAGGTCGTAATCGAAAACGGAAACAAGTTCATAGTGAACTGGACGGAAGGCCAGAAGACAGGTTTTTTCTTGGACCAGAGAGAGAACAGAGCCCTTGTCGGCAGATATGCTTCAGGTCGTAATGTGCTGAACCTGTTCTGCTATACTGGAGGTTTCTCAATCTACGCTTTAGGTGCCGGAGCATCTCATGTGGATTCTGTGGACAGTTCGGCGAAGGCGATGGCACTGGTGGACAAGAACGTGGCCTTAGGCGGTTTCGAGCCGTCACGCCATACCAGTTATTGCACTGACGCTCTGGATTTTCTGAGAGACATTCCTGCAGACAAATATGATCTGATGATAGTGGATCCGCCTGCGTTCGCCAAGCATCGCGGTGCGTTGAAAAATGCATTGAGAGCATACCAGCGTCTGAATGCTGCGGCTATCTCAAAGGTTGCTCCAGGAGGCCTTGTATTTACGTTCAGCTGCTCCCAGGTTGTGGACAAAGAGGCTTTTGCTCTTGCAGTGTTCTCCGCAGCCGCTCAGTGCGGACGTAGTGTGAGGATTCTTGACAGGCTCAATCAGCCGGCAGACCACTCCGTGAATATCTATCATCCGGAAGGGGAGTACCTGAAGGGGCTGCTGCTTTATGTGGAATAACAAGGACTGTCTGCTATTGCAGTCGTCTGAATATAAACGTTTTACGGCCGAATTTCACTTTGGCCGTAATTTTTTTTGCTTTTTTGAATACGTTTTATATGGCTGTATTCCAAAAGATTGCGGATTTGGGTTAAAAATATCGTAAAAGATTGATACGAAAATATTTGCAGCGAAGTGATAAAGTCGTAACTTTGCAATCGAGTTGATGATGAGGTTCTCTCACAGACAACTCGTTGGTTATTAGTTTTAGTGTTATTAATTATGTGGTTAGTGTGAGTTTTTGCGCGTGAGGCGTCATTACTCAACGATTTAAAAAGGTCCTTATCGAAAGTAAGGCCTTTTTTTATTTTTATACGACCTCTCTTCCTATTCCTCCATCAGGTGCTCCTTCTTTTCGTTGCGCCATCCGGCTTCGTTGCGGTAGTGGGTGAAATAGATGACCAGATCAGCTTCGTTGCGATAGTTCCCGTCGCGGACCTTGAATAAACAATTAAGGCCGGCCATCGATTTTGATGGTCGGCCTTTTTTGCATTGGCATTGACAGAAATCATTATTCTGTTACAACTTGAACTTTAGGATTGTTTGCAAACAACTTCTTGACGAGTTCAAACTCTTTACCCGGATCGGTGATTACCTTCTCGAGAGCGGTGTTTCCGTCAACGATGAGATACTCGCTGTATTCGTCATAGAAGTCGTTCTTGATATTCAGAGTCTTCATCTTGCTCATGCTCTCAAGTTCGAGCGAAACGAGGTTCTCATTTGTGCTCAGATTGACTTCCGTAAGCGGGTTGTTGGATGCCCTGAACTCTATCAGCGGAACATTTGCTGACAGATCAATGCTTGTAAGCTGATTGTCGTACACGAACAGCCACATGAGTAATGGCAGATTCGATACGTCAATGCTGGTGAGCTGGTTGTCATAAACGTTCAGTCGCATGAGCATGGCGAGATTTGTCATCTTTATGGATGTGAGTTTGTTGCTGTTCAGGTGAATCTCTCTCAATGAAGGGCAGTCTGAAATCTCAAAACTCTTGAGGCTGCATTCTATCGCATCGATTCTGGTGATGCTAGGCAGGTTCGAGGCCTTGAGCTCGGTAAGGCTTAAGCATTTGTTGAGGAGGGCCTGGTCCAGTGACTGGAGCGGAGTGAGGTCAACCTTGCTGACATTTGTCCTCTGGAGGTAGAGGATTTCGAGTTTCGGAGTCTTTGTCAGGTCAATGTCAGAGATGTTCGTGCCGTAGAGTCTGAGGTCTGTAAGCTCGCCGAGGGCGTCGAGATTGATGGAAGAGATCGGATTCTCGCCGAGAATGAGGACTTTCAATGTAGAGATGCCTTCGATAGGCTTGATGTCGCTTACTCTGTTGTATTTCAGGCTCAATGTCTCCAATGATGTGAAGTATTCCAGTCCTGTGATGTCCGTTACGCAGTCAACTGTGCTTTCCGGTTCCACGTCGAATCCGAGTTGAAGTTCCTTCACCGCAGCGGCTTCTTCGAATGTGATCTTGCCGTCACCGTCCGCGTCAATCTTAGGCTCTGTCATCGCCAGGAGTCTTCTTTCGAGCACCTTGTCAGCGAAATGGATAGTGTTGTCCAATGTCGTCACGGTAATTGTAGCGTATTCTGAGTCCGTGAATGACCCTGTTCCGAGAGCCTTGACTGAAACTGTATATGTGCTGGCTGTGCTGAGTCCTGTAACCTCCACGTTTTCAGGCTTCTCTCTGTTGCCGTCCGTTACTGTCGACTGGTTTGCGGCTTTCACCTCATAGGTGTATCCTGTAGCGTCAGGAATCGCTGTCCATGTGAATGAGAAACTTGTTGTTGACAAGTTGTTGACCTTGATTTCCGGAGTCTGGAGTGTCTCGGATTTAGAACACCCGGAGATAGTGATGGCTGCACTTGCGGCCAAAGCCAAGAAAAGTTTTGTTTTCATTTACTTATGATTTGTGATGTTATGTATTCCTGAGGGTCAGGTTCATGTAGCCGGCAATAGAACTTGTCGCTCATGTTTAAGGTAATTCAGGTATCATCTATCTGATAGTATCGCCTTTTAATATATAAATTTGAGTTGTTCAAAACTGTTAGGGCGCTAAGGTATGTATTTTTTCTTGTTCTGCAACATGTCACGGTAAATTTTTTGAAAAATATAGTGCCTTAGTATTTCTCCGCTGTGCACGTTTCGCGCCTGTCCGGGTTTTGCCTGGGCCTCCTGTCTCGTCATTGACCTGAATTCTCTTGAGGCTGAATTCACGTGTGCAGATCTGGCCCTTCTGCACCCGTCGTTCTTCATGGATGTTGTGGCCGAACTGCGGCAAGGGCCCGCTCAGCTCAGGGTGCTTCGCAATTCGCCGCGGGCTATGCCGCTGTTCGGCTTACCCATCATAGTGATGACCGCCCTGTACACCTCACGAAAACAAGGTAAGTTACAACGCGCCTGTGCCTATGGAGGTCCCGAGATCCACGTGTACAGATTGGGCCTTCTTGCCCACGTCACTACTGACGATAGCGGTTATTCTCCGTAAATGCCGTCTCTGAAACTCTTGGGCGTTTTGCCCTTTGTGTTCACTTTATTACTTTCGGAACTTTCGGAATTCGAGTTCTTTGTGCGGTCATTTGAAGCACTAGATAGTTTTCCTCCATATTCATAATTGATATAGAAACGGTTGGAAGCCTGATATTTACACCGCTTGAATTTTTCTCCTGTCAGATAACCGGAACAATCACGCATATAACCTTGTTCAATCGCCTCTGATTCCTGAATATTTGTTATGTTATTGATGTAGAAGTAATTGACGAGACGCTGCTCTTGACCATTGACCATAACCATAAGGCGGTTCTCAAATGCATAAGGTGTGTTCTTCTCCGTGAAATCGATGCTTGCATTTTCTTTTCTTGATGGGTTGAGAGGTAACCCGCACTTTCTATAAGTGTCTTTGAGTAAGGAGAACTTACAGAAATAACGGGAAGCATGTGCAGGAACCCATACACCTCTTTTTTCTGTTGTCTCAAGATTATAATTACATAAGTCCGGAGAAGTTGTATCCTTAGCCAATTCATTGGTCATGCTTTTCCAATTGTCGGCTGTAATGCCTTTTTCAGAAGATGAATTGTTGACAATGCCGGAAGTTCCGGATTTATATGTGAGATTCCTGTAATAATCAAAGGTCATTCCGTTTACAATGAGGAATGAGCGGGAGAGGTCAATGAAAATGTCTTCATCCGTGTTGTTGGTGATTATGAATCCAACTTTGCCATGATCTGACCAAAAATCATAATCAATGGTAAGGTCGTTTTCATTATAACAGAACCTGCCATCATCTGATACACTCATTTGCGGAGAGCTGATTGTTGCAATCTGATAATAAACAACTGACATACCACACGATGTCATGACCATGACTGTCAATAATAGAAAAAACCTCTTGAACATAATTGATATTGATTTATTTATGGCAAAGATAGTCCTTTTTAAATAATTTTGTAAATTAGGAAGTTTTAAGCAGGGTTACATGTCGTTCTTCAGTAAACTTTTCTCAAGAAAGTCTCAAGTTCAGTCGTCTTCTCAATTGTTGAGGACGACCGGGAAGATGACAGCAGAGCATCGACACCTGGTCGAGTTCTATCGGGAACTCAAGGCACTGTTGAGTATAGATAAGTATCTGGCCGTCAGTGATTATAAGGCATTAGTGCCTAAATATGCCGACTTATATAATTTTTTCAATGCTCAGAAACGTGCGAAGACACTTTCGTTCTACTGCAGCCAGAATGACTTGCAGGAAAAATGGGTTGACAGGTTCCTGGAATACTATGTTGATTACGATGAGTTCAAGACAATTCCCGCATCAGTAGAAAAACACAATAAAGATTACATTGACAAACATCTGAAGAGCGAGCAGCATTATCTTGACAACATATTGAAAACAGTGGATCCGGCAATCAGTCTTGATGAGGAACAACGCGAGGTCGTGCTCTCGGATGAGGACTATACTCTTGTCATCGCCGGCGCAGGAGCGGGCAAGACTACTACCATTGCGGCAAAAGTCCGTTATCTTGTCGAGAAGAAAGGCATAAAACCGGAAGAGATACTTGTTATCTCATTCACCAACAAAGCTGTAGGCGAGTTGAAGGACAAGATCAACAAGGGTCTGGGAATCCCGTGCCCGGTAACAACTTTCCATAGTACAGGCTATGCAATTCTACGCAAGAAGGAATCTGCAGGCAAAACCGTCGTTGATGGAGGATTCTTGTTCAATGTCATCAACAACTACCTGAAGGGCAATATCCTTGAACAGCCGGATCTGGTGGATAAACTGATTTTGTTCTTCGGCAGTTACTTTGACGCGCCATACGAAGGAGATGACCTCAACACATTCTTCAACTATATCTCCAAAGCGGATTTTTCAACGCTTAAGGGCAATATGAGCGAATACACCGAGGAGATTATCAAAAAGAGAACAGGCAACAAGATCTCTATTGCTCATGAGACCCTGCGTTCGGCACAAGAGGTGTCCATCGCCAACTTCTTGTATCTGAACAATATCGATTATCGCTATGAAAAGCCATATCAGTATAATATTCTCAATGCCCACAAGCCATATACGCCTGATTTTACATTGAAACAGGGCGATAAAATCGCATATCTTGAGCACTTCGGCATCACGGAGGATGGCCGGAACAACCGTTACACTCCAGAACAATTGCTTAAATATAAGAAAGCAATCAATGATAAGGTGCTTTTGCACAGGAAGCATCATACTGAATTGATCTATACCTTCTCAGCCTACAATGATGGCAGACCGTTGATTGAGCATCTTAAAGAACAATTGATCCAACATGGCTTCGTCCTGAATCAACGATCCTCGCATGAGGTGTTCGAGAAGATTGTCAATACAGAGGAAAACAAGTATATCCTTAAACTGGTTAAACTCATCTGTACATTCATTCAGAACTTCAAAACCAACGGATATGCGATTGAAAAGTTCTATGAATGGGAGGCTCAGGCTACCAATGAACGGTCACGTCTTTTCCTGGATGTGGCTCAACAGTGTTATCACGAGTATGCCAAACGCCTGAAAGAGAAACGTGCTGTGGATTTTGAGGACATGATCAATGAATCTGCCCGCATCCTTAATCAGCAGTTGATTTCCGGCAAGTCGCTTGACTTCAAGTATATTATCGTTGATGAGTATCAGGACATTTCTCGGCAGAGGTTCGATCTTACTAAAGCATTGAGCAAAATATGTGATGCTAAGATTATCGCAGTTGGTGATGATTGGCAGTCTATTTATGCTTATGCCGGTTCTGACATATCCTTGTTCACCAAGTTCAAGGAAGCAATGGGGTATGGTCAGGAACTGAAGATTACACGTACCTACCGTAATGCACAAGAGGTGATCGATATAGCTGGAGGCTTTATTCAGAAGAACGATTCTCAATTGAAGAAGGCTCTGGTGTCCACTAAGCATATAGAGGACCCTGTCGTGATCGAGTCTTATACGGAAGAGGTGGACAGGAAGCAGACCAAGGGCAAGGGCGGCAAGTACTATATGATAGGCAAGACTGTAGAGAACATTGTCTCTGGAATTCTTCAAGAGAATCCGAAATCATCTATACTGCTGCTGGGGAGATATGGCTTTGACGCTTATCATCTCAGCAGGTCTGCCGACTTTATATACGATGAGAAAACGGGTGGAGTCTTGTTGAAAAATTATCCTGGAGCGAGACTGGAGTTCATGACTGTCCATAGAGCCAAAGGTCTTGGCTTTGACAATGTCATTATCATAAATGCCCGCAATGAGTTGTATGGCTTCCCGTCTCAGATTCAAGAAGATCCGGTGCTGAAGTTTGTTGTAAAGGATGACTTCTCCATCGCATACGCAGAAGAGCGACGCCTGTTTTATGTGGCACTTACCAGAACCAAGAACCGAGTATATATTGTCACTCCTGAACAGCATCCTTCGCAATTTGTGTCAGAACTTGTCCGCGACTACAAAAAGGTGAAAGTCAATGGAAAGATCAGCTGTGAAGACAAAAATGATCTGGCGGATATCAAGCGATGCCCTATATGCGGGTATCCGCTCCAGCTGCGTTACAAACCGCATTATGGTCTGAAACTCTGGCTTTGTAGCAATGAACCTGAAATATGCGACTTCATGACAAACGATCTTCGCGGCGGTGAACTGTCAATCTTGAAGTGTGACAAATGCCGTGATGGCTATCTTATTGTCAAGGAGGGCAAAGAAGAACCATTTCTTGGATGTACCAACTATAGGTCCGACAAGACCGGATGTGATGGCTTCATGACAAAAAGCTATTATCTGAAATACATCAAAAAGTAGATATACGCAATTCTGCGTGATTTGCCAATCATGAATCCATGGTGCCAGTTATAGGCATGGCTCGGTTCTGTGTGTGGCGTATGTTATATGCATTCATTTCATATGAGCCATCCACGAGGGGTGCAATCTGGTCTTTTTGCCCCCGTCGTTTGATTCACGTGTGCAGATCCGGCCTTTTCGCCCCCCGTCATCCCTTTATTTCATTGTCACGTGTACAAAATATATCTTATGAAGGAAATCGCACGGCTTTAGAAACTCAGTCCCATTCCGACGACCAATGAGCGTGGAAGAGACGGGCCGTAGATGTATCCGGAGTCACGCAATTCTCCCTTGTCAAAGTCTTTCTGATAGGCATTGAAAATATTCTTGACACCGGCGTGGAGATTGATGCGGCAGGATTTCATGACATTGAATTCGTAACTTATCTTGCAGCTCATATCCCAGAAGGACGGGGTGTTGACAGCTACATCGACATCTGTTCCGCTTCCCGTAAGATGCTGGGTAAGCATTGACCCGGTGTAGGTCCCGGACAGGTCAATGTCGAAGTTTTTGAAGGGAGAGTAGCATGCCACCATATAGCCGTATGTGTCCGGTGAACGGAACATTTTGCTGACTGGAGCCACATTCTCGTCATCGCTCCATGCCTGAGCCTCATCATAACGGCTTCGCTGTATGGTCAGGCCTCCTTGCAGGCTGAAAATCTTGGAGACTGCCAGTTTGCCTTCCATTGTACAGCCATAGACTTTTGCGCCGGAACCGTTGTATCTCTCCATGATTGTGCCCTTTCCGCCGTCGGTCTTGTTTCCTGTCTGTCTAAGAGAGTAGGTGTCCTTCAGGATGGTTAAGAATCCCTCAGCCATAAGATTTATGGAGACATTGTCCAAGGAGAGATACCAGTCTGCAGAGGTGCTGAACGAGTGGGACTTCTCCTCCTTGAGGTTGTCGGCAAGCCTGATTCTTATTCTGTCTCCTCCGGCTACTGCGACATGCAGATCTTCGTCAAACGCCTGTGGCGCACGGAAACCTTTGGCATAGATGGCACGGAAACTCAGATCACGGAACGGACTGTAGCGGATATTGACCCTTGGCGAGAATATCGGCCTGCTGATGAGATTATGTTTGTCAATACGGACACCACCAAGAATTCCCCAGTGTTCGTTCTTCCATTCGTTCTGGAGATAAGCGCCGAGGATATTTATCTTCTGGGCCGTTTTATAGTCATATCCGAGTGAGATGTCATTCAGATTGTCGAAACTGTACTCCAGGCCTGCCGTGAGTTGTGCCGGCATGAAAAACAGGCGGTTGAACTTGTACGAATACTGTCCTCCGCCGACGGCAGTGAAGTCAGTCGTCTTTCCATACGCATTCGGGTCCATTCCGGTTCCGTAGTAGCTGTTTCTGTGTATGTGCTGCGCGGAAACATAAATATTCCAGATATGCCTGCCATCCTGGCTCTGTCCGTCATAACTGATGGAACCGCTGTTGTTTATATGCTCGGTCTGCTCAGCAATAAGTGCCTCATGTGCAGGTCTGTCCAGACGGTCACCGCCGCGTCTGTACTCCTTTACACCATGATATTCGAATTTAAGTTTCGAGAAAGGATTGATCCGTAGATGTCCTCTCGTGCCGACAGTGATGGTGTTGAGGGTGGGAATTTCTGTAAATCCGTCTTTGTCAGCGTCATAGCCGTCTCTCGAGCGTCTCTGTCCGAATACGAACAGGCCGCCTCTTCCGTCGTCTGTGACCATGGACGCATTTATGCTGGTATTGTTGTCCAATGCGCCGCTCATGCCTATGGAAGTGAGTTCGTGGCTTATTCCGGCACTGGACCTCATGGCTTCTTTTGTGATGATATTGATAGTTCCTCCTATTGCTGAAGCTCCGAACAGGGCTGAGCCGCCTCCACGCACCACTTCCACGCGGTCAATCATTGATGCTGGTAGTTGCTCCAATCCATAAACGCCCGCAAGCGCTGAGAAAATCGGTCTGGAGTCAATGAGAATCTGCGAATAGTGTCCGTCGAGTCCGTTGATTCTTGCCTGCGTGAAACCGCAGTTCTGGCAGTCGTTCTCGATTCGGACTCCCGGCTGGAACGTGAGTCCTTCCGCCAGGGTAGGCGAGGATGTTGTAGCGAATATGCGGCTGTCTATGACATTGACAAGAGTAGGTGCCATCTTTCTGGATGTGCGGTTTCGGGTGGCGCTGACTACGACTCCGTCGAGGGAGAGCGGTTCCTCTTCTAGGCTGAAATTCACCTCGTATGACTTTCCAGCTTCGATGTCGAGTGAGACTTTTGCGTCTTTGTACCCCACGAATGATGCTATGATGTCGTGTTTTCCGACAGGGAGGTTCCTGATGGCATAATGTCCTGAGGATGAGGTCTGTATCCCGAGCTGTGTGCCGCCGACCATTACTGTGACATAGGGGAGGTGTTCGCCTGTCTTCGCGTCAATGACATGACCTGAGATGCTCGCGTCTGATTGTTTGTTCTGTGCATTTGTCTGTCCGCTGAAGCACACAGCGAATGTGGCCACTATGAGGGTGGTTAAAATATGTATTGATTTCATGGATTCTGTATCGTTTATGTATGAATGACATTGCACATAACCTGAAAAAAAGGTTATGCGTTTCATTTTCCAATAATGTTTGGAATGTGTTGTGGTTATAACGACACAGGAGGAGCCCTCAGTCCGAGGACATGGTGAAAAACCGTCTGGACGACTTTTGGGAATGCCTGCACGGGAATGAACGAGAAACTCGGACTTTCCGCAGTGATTAATTCTGCAGGAACTGGATCTCAGAGGCGCTGTGGCTGTGGGCTTTTCCGCTCCATGGATGTGAATGCACGATACGTCCATCAGGTCCCTCATGGACATGGGGAAATAGGTTGGTCGATGCAAAAAAGAATGCAAACAACACAAGCGCCAATGCGCTCTTGTATTTGAGATGACGTATCAAGCTGTCGCGAATTTAGTAATTAAAAATGAAACGGCAAGACCTCCGTCGTGTATCCCTTTGCGAATTTGAGCAAATCAGTTAACTTTGTTCGAGTCCGGATAACTTGTCGGATATTGAAAGATGGAAAGAGGCAATTTTGAATTGGATGTAGCCAGATTCATTGTGGAGAAAACGGATATGAGTCTGTTTCTCACTGGCAAGGCGGGGACAGGCAAGACCACGTTCCTTCGGGAGGTGGTGCGCTATACTAAAAAGAAATGTATAGTGTTGGCTCCCACCGGAATAGCCGCTGTCAATGCCGGGGCAATGACCATTCACTCCTTCTTTCAGTTCGGTCTCGGACCCTTCGTGCAGGGTGTCATTGAACCGAAATCTGATTTCAGGATCAACAAGTCTAAATTGGAACTGATACGCCATCTCCAGTTGCTGATAATCGATGAGGTGTCAATGGTCCGGGCGGATCTGATGGACCACATTGACGTGGAACTCAGGCGCATCCGACGCAACAGCAAGCCGTTCGGCGGGGTTCAGCTCCTAATGATCGGGGACCTGCAGCAGCTCCCGCCTATTGCCCACGGCGGAGAAGATGAACTTCTGAGACAATATTACAAGACATTGTATTTCTTCAGCAGCGCGGCGCTCAAAAGCATGAAATACAGCTGCATAGAGTTGAAGAACGTCTATCGCCAGACGAATGGGCATTTCATCGACATACTGAACCATGCCAGGAATTGCACATTGACCAGTCAGGACATTTCTGACCTCAATGCCCGTTATATTTCAGGTTTTTCGCCTAAGCCGGAAGACGGCTATATCAGGCTGATGACGCATAACCGGCAGGTGGATTATGTCAATGAAACTGAAATGGAAAAGCTTGACAGTAAGCCATATACGTTTGTGGCCGCTGTGACAGGCACATTCCCCGAGGAATCTTATCCGACGGCAGACAGCCTGACATTGAAGAAGGGTGCGCAGGTGATGTTCATCAAGAATGATCCGGAACGACGTTTCATCAACGGAACGCTCGGGGAGGTCAAGAGCATTGACAAGAACAGCATTGCCGTAAGGCTGGCAGAATCAGGGACGGTAATCGATGTCGAGCCGATGGAATGGCAGAATATCCGCTACCAGTTCGACGAGGAGAGTAAAGAGATATCACCCAAGCAGATAGGACGCTTCAAGCAGTATCCGCTGAAGGCCGCCTGGGCGATAACCGTGCACAAGAGCCAGGGTCTTACGTTCGACAAGGCCATTATCGATGTGCAC
>OHJI01000453.1_pt1 | contig 16345 bp, 14 predicted proteins | sample 1568571 | NCBI WGS metagenome assembly OHJI01 (sample SAMEA3879583, study PRJEB24766) | human gut metagenome | biome: human-associated habitat; feature: feces | place: USA | collected 1985/1987
GTTCTAATTTACCTTTACCTAAAATATAATTATTTATTTCATCTATATTATTTAAAATTATATAATTTGTAAGATCAGAAGCTGATATTATACAATCTATAAAATCGTTGCTATCAAGAAAAGATACATTAATAGAATCATCTGGTTTAAATTTTTTAAATTCAGTATAGCGATGTCTTCCATCAAGAATTAAGTTACAGTGGAATGGTTTAAAATGAATAGTAAGTATATCATTATAATTATGTGAATGAATACTATTTACTTCAGCATAAATTCTGTCAAATTCTTCTTTTGATTGTTCTAAATCATTAGCAAAAATAGTTTCAAATTCTGATAAGGACAAATATTTAGTACTTGAACAGTGACTAATCTTTTTATAGATTAAATCTATATCCCAAGAAATGGAAATATTTTCATTGGTTGGCAGAATAAAATTATGCGTATTAAATAAATGAGCAGATCCATTATATAAAGGACTTGGTAAAGCCGATTTTTCATATTTAATATACATATCTTTGTATATTTGTATTTCTTCAAGCAATTCGGGAGCAGACTTAGATAATTCATTTGTTACATATTCTAAATATTTCAGCATAATTTATTACCTTTCTAATTAAAATTGCTTACATTATATATTATAAGTTGTTTTTTTGCCAGCTTTTTTAATCTTTAAGATTAAAGCAATCATACTGTATAAGGGGTGATAGAATGGAAGAAAAAATTAAAAAATTTTTAGAAGAAGAATGTAATAAATATAAAGATATTACAGATGAAATGATAGAAAATCCACAATTGCCAAGTTATAACAATGCTATATTGGATGATTATTACAATTTTATGCATCCAATAGGTAATGAATTAAATCAATTAGATATTGAAATAGTAAAGAAATTGGAAAATTACGCAATAAATCTACATCGCAATTTCAAAAGTGATTTTTTAGGTGATGTATTTTGGCGTGATTTTTGGTTTATATATGAATTTTGTTCAGCGGGTAGATAATATATCCATTTGTAATTTCTTTGGTAAAATCTTCATAGCTGTAATATTTATTTTTGAAAAAATCTTCAGGTTTTGTATTGCAATATGCCAAACGGAAATTCATAGGACATTTTATTAAAAAAGCATCTTTTCTCTGTTTTAAATAAAATGGAATGGATATTTTCCAGTTGTTACCATGATCATAATAATCGGAGGTGCTTAGTTTGCCACATATAAATTTAAATTCTTGATGTTTTTCATTAATTATTTCAAACATAATTGATAATAAGGCGGTTCCGTATCCCATATTTGTAAAACGTGCAGTATCAATTGTAAATGCTGCATAATCATCATAAACTGTAAAATGAAATTCTATTTCAGAATGGCGGTATCTATAAATATTTTGGTTAAATTCAAATTTGAATTCTTTAACACTGCCATCTTTAATTGTTCTGTAATATGTACACATAGTAAAAAATCCTTTCGTAAATCAAGTATATTATACAATAAAAGCTGGGAAATCCCAGCTTTTGTTATGCGAATGTAAAAATAAAAATACCAAAATTCTTTTTATCTATCATATTAATAACAGAATTAAATTATAAAGGAGAATGATTATGCGAAAAAGAATTTTAATGGTGGCTGCTGCAATTACAGTAATGTTAAGTACATTTACTGGATGTGCTAATAAGGAAATGGTATTAACAGCAGATAACATAACAATTAGTGGGAAATTAGAAAAAGAAGCAAAGTATGTATCGTTAAAAGATACTGATAAGGAAGAAACAGAATATCAGACAAGTATTGATTATTTGTACTTATTTAATGCTACATATGAAATATATGATATTGATATTCTAAATAAAAAGGAAGAAGAAATACAACCAAGTGGACAACTTGATGTGAAGTTAAAATTATCGGATAAGCTTAAAAATGCAACAGGTGATAAATATGTTGTTTTTGGTGTTAATGATTATAGACTTTTCAGAATTAATAATGAAGCGACTGATGATACAATTAATTTTAAAATTAATGATATTCAAAAAAATGACATGAAGACTTATATAATATGCAAATATAATTCTAATGATGAACAGGCATCAAGTATGTTTGAAGGAATGGTTGCTGAATAATAGAAAGCTGGATAATTACCAGCTTTTTTTATTGTATAAATTCTTTTTTTACTGTAATAAACGCAATCTATCATATTAAATATATACCAAAAAGAAAGGAGAAAGATGAAAATGCATAAAAAATCAGTAAGAAGTTTAGTGATGATATTAGTTGTATTAATAGTGTATTTATTTACAAATATAAATGTATATGCAGCTAATCCACTAAGCCAAGTTAAAAAAAGAACTTTTGGTGAATATAAAGTAAATTCAGGTGTTAATCATAATCAAACATCATCAAATACAGGATATTCTGATAAAGAAAATGATCCACCAAATGCGAATTATGATTTATATTTTAATATAAAAAATCCATCTAATTCTGCTTATAATAAACAAACATCATATAAAGATGAATATGGTAATGGTGCATACTCAACACATATGTTTATTGATGATAGTTATAGTAATTATTATCATATATATAGTGATGGTACAAAAAAAGATGGAATTAATGTTGTAACATATGTAGATGAAATGTCAAAAGGAAGTGACATTAACTTTGCGCTTGTTAGATTTGTAATTCATAATGATAATAATATAGCCAAAACAGTTAGATTAGCAACAACAGCGGATATAATGATTGGTGCGGATGATAATGCACCAGCACAAGATAAATATTTAAGAGATAAGTCTGGAATACTAAGACCAAGTGGATTCTATACAACTAACAATAAATGTACAGAAGAAAGTGCAGATAATAAAATAACATTGAATTATTATTTTAAAAATGATTATTACATTGACCAAGTATCTAAAAATACAAATTATAAAGTTAATTATAATGTTGTAAACTGGCAGCAAAGATTTAATAAAGAAGTTATGCAACGAAATTGGAGTAATGGAGAATTTAATAAAATAAATTTCAGTAGACCACATTCAGGTTACACAGCAGGTGGTGCAGATTCAGCTTTTGTGGCAAATTGGGTAGTAAATGTTCCAGCACACGGAACAGCGACAGTTGCATATGCATTTGAAGTAACAGAAGCAAAATCAGAATTTACAGTTAAATATGATGCAAATGGTGGAAAAGGATCAATAGCAAACCAAACAGCAGAATATAATGAAAAAATCTCATTAAGCAATAATCTTGATGCTAACAATAAACAATATATGACAAAAGATAATTATAAATTAATTGGTTGGAATAATGTTAAAGAGTCTGCTGATAAAGGGGAAAAGAATTATGAATTAGGCGACAGTTTAATTGTAACACAAGATACAACACTTTATGCTGTATGGGAGGCTTATAAGTTGAAATTAAAGTATGATGCAAATGGTGGATATTTCCAGTCTGATGCAACAACAGAACAAACAATAGCCGCTGAATCATCAGAATCTCTATCATATACAGAACCTGCAAGAACAGGCTATGATTTTAAAGGTTGGACAAATAGTTCAAGCTGGAGTGATAGTGCAACAAAATATACTAATGCATCTGGTTCTAAAAAAGGAAAAGATTGGGCATCTACATTTGGTTCAGATGTTACTTCAAGTGATGCAGAAGTAACTTTGTATGCACAATGGGAAAAGAATATAACACATACGTTTTATTACTTTAATGGTCAGTCAGCAACCGCATCAGTAATATTCCATAATGGTGATACCAGTAAAACAATGACAATACCAGATGCTGCAAGAAGCACAGATAAAACTTATGATGGACATAGTGATTGGGATTTTCGTGGATTTAGCAGTGAAACAGCTTGGAATTCTGAACTTGATATTGGTAAAGATACAACACAATTAACTATTAGCAATTCTGATAGCAATTCAACATATTATGCACAGTATCAAAGAACAACAACAATTACATATGTTGATTATGGTGATGATGCAAAACAAACTAATATACAGCAAGAAACGGCTTACTTAAATTATAATGGTGGTAGTGTGTATTCACCAGAATTTAAGGCAATAACACAAAATACAATGAAATATACTGAAAATAGTGTTAATGGTACTAAAAAGGAAACTTGGAGCGCAATAGGTTGGACAACATCAACAGCACAAAATGCAGCAGCTGAAAAACAAGCAGGAGATTCTATTATCTCTCATAAAGATATAACGTACTATGGATTATACAAGAAGGATGTAACATTAACATATAATCCTAATGGTGGAACATTATCAAAAAAATCTGATTCATATACAAGATATGCAAATGCATCAAATGTTGCAGAAGCAACAAAACAAACATATACAATGCCAACACCAAGTTGGAAAGAAAATAGTGTAACTAAATATAGTTTAGGTGGATGGACATATGGTGGAAATATAAATAATTACAGTGGATATTCAGCAAATAGTAACTTCTATGGAAAATTAGTGGGTACTAATAATGGCGATTCAAACGCAGCAAAATTTGAATATACACCACGTGTAAGTGATACAATATATGCATCATGGACAAACCAAACAGCACAAACAGCATATGAACCAAAAGTAAATGTTATAAAATCAGTAAGATGGAAAAATCCAAGTAGTGATAACAGTTCAGTTGATTATGATGGATTACAAAATATTGATACAGATGGAAAAGCAATAGTAACGCTTGACATTACAGTAACAAATACAAATGGATATAATGTATCTAATTTTAAGGTTGATGATTTTATCAATACAGATATGTGGGCTTATAAATATAATGTAAGCACTAATGGTGGTGTTACATATGTAAACTACAGTAATGGTGGAATACATATTGAATTACCATCAACAAATTCAAGTGCAACATATAAAGTAGAATATGAAATACAATTAAATGAGGCTTATTGGAATGTAATAGAAGATACAAAACTATATACCAATAAGATTCCAGATTTGAATAAATACTTGAATTCATTAACTAATAAAGATGCATATTCAAAAAATGATGCTACAAAGAATTATAATAGTGCAACAGGAATTGTAGATTATAGCAATATGTATTATTGTGAAAGCACAGAAGCAGAGAAATCATATGTAAGAGCAACTTATCACATAAAGAACGGAAGCTTACGTGGTACAGAAAGACAGGTAAGATATGCTACACCATATGTAGTAATGAGACAAGTAAACTGGATTCCAACAATCGCAAATCAGGGAATTGGAATAGAAAGTGATACAAATAATATTTATCATAATATTGATAGCAGTTATAAAAATACTTATTTTGTAAGATATGATACAAATGGTGCTAATTCAACTTATAGATTGTATGAATTGTCTCAATTAAAGAGAAGCTACACAACATATCAAATTACAAATAACTTAATGGATATGAAATCTGTAAATAAAACACAAGAAGTAATAGATAATGCACTTGGAATAAGTTCAATGAGAAGTGATACTTGGAGCAATACAACAAGTAGTAAGTTATCAAGTGGATTTAAAGCATTAGATCTTCTTAAAATAACAAAAGCTGATAATATAAGAAGCAGTGTAAATACTGCTGGTGTTGTATATCCATATGGAGCATTAACATCATACGATACAAACTATGCAACAAACCAAGATGGATTGAAATTTAGTATTTATCCATTTATAAGAACTACAAATAGCAAGACTGGTAAGACTTATGAAACAACAAGAGATACATCTAAATTAGCAAACAAGAGACTTGATTTAACAATAGATGCAACAGATCCAATAATAACAGCAGATAGCAATATTAAGACAAAATCAGATACATATGGTCAATGGACAGAAAGCGATGGATATATGGATATCAACTTAGTTGATAAAGCATCAAATCCAAAAGCTACAAAAAAGACATTGACATTCAAATTCAAGGATGATGTATCTGGTGTAAACAGTCCAGATGCAGATAATACAGATTGGATCAAAACATCAAAAGATAATGTACAAGTAACATTGAAGCGTGTTGACAATGAGCCAAAAACAATATTTGATTCAAATGCAATTACATCAAATGATAACAAATATGTAAAGGTAACATATGACAGCACAAATACAATGAATAAGACAGGTAATGTCAAAGTAACATTGGATCCAGAAGATAAAAATGTACTTGGACACTTACAACTTACAATTCGTGTATATGACAATGTAGGTAACTGGACAGAAAAAACATATGATTTATATGTATTCTGTTTGACAGGTGCAGTGGAAATAACAGATTCATTACCAGATTATTCAATAAGACAATATTCACTAAATCGATTTAGAAATGGTGAGATGGGAGTAGTTAAAGTAAGTGCTGGTGGTTATGCAGACCGTGTAACAGTAGATTTTGGTACATATCTTGATAAATTATATAAAAATGAATACGATAACTATCGTGGAATCTTTGCAAATGATAATTCAACAACAATTAATGGTGATTATCCAAATACAGATGCAAAAGATATAAGTGGAACAGACCAAGATAGTACAATGACTTATTTACCATATAATTTACAAGTAAATACATGGGGATATACAAGTGATACACTTGGTGGTATTGAACTTAAAGAAATCAATACAAAGAAGACTACAACAACCATAGATAATACTGCTTTAAGAGGATGTTTAGATGAGTTAATTGAAAGATACCAAGGTATTAAGAATGGTAAAACTTATCCAGTAAAAGAAGGCAGTATAGGAAGTGTTAAATATGCAATAGTTGGAAGTACATTATATACATATCCTGTAATGAATGGTAATACTGTAAGAAGCTATGCAGATAAATATGAACTTGGCGGCGAAACATATTATAATGAAATATTATACCCAGCATACATCACATTAGATGGAACAAAGGGAATTGATATTATTTATAATACAGTTGAAGCTGATAACACAAAAATGTCTGCAAGTGTTGAAGCTGCAACAGAAATCAGCTTAACTAACTGGATAGCAGTTGGAGATAGCTATTTCAAACCATTTAAGCATTACTTCTATATGCCACTTGGAGCAAATAAAAAGACATCAAGTGATCCATATTATGTAACACTTACAGAATATAAAGATAGTGAAAAAGCTTTCAAACATTCAGTAAGCATCAAATTATCATTTACAAATGATAATGGAACTTCAATAATTAATGATATTAAAACATATATAAAAGATAATTAATCTTTTAGGGAGGCTGGAAACAGCCTCTTTTTTATGCAGAAAAATGAAAATTCTTTTCCAAAATTCATTACAACAATCATATTAATATTAGAAAAGAAATGAAAGGTGAAATACTAATGGGTAAAATATATGGATATAGTTTAACAGTATCGACAAGGGGAAAATGTGCGGAAAGATTAGAAGAACAGAAAAAGGCTATTAAGGAAATATACCCAGATGCAGAAATCATAGAAGAAGTGATGGGATTGGAAAAATTTAATAGAAAGAAATTTAATGAAATAGTAGATAAGTGTGAAAAAGGGGATATGATTGTATGTTCCCGATTAGATAGATTTTGTAAAAGCACAAAAGAAGGAATTAGAACAGCAGACACCCTATTAAATAAAGGTGCAAAAGTACATATATTGAATATGGGAATTATAGATAATAGTGAGTCTGGTAAATCAATTTATAAGATGCTACAAGCATTTGATGTATTCCAGCATGAATGTAAGTTAGATAAAATGAATATGGTAAGAAATCCAGAAAGCATAGGAAGAAAAAAGAAATATACGAAAGAACAATTAGATAAGGCTATAAAGTTGTTAGATGAACATAGTTATTTTGAAGTATCAGAAATAACAGGAATAAGTACAGCGACAATATTAAGGGAAAAGAGATTAAGGGAAGAACAGGAAGGCAAGGAATAAAAACTTTGCTTTTTATCGGTAAAATAAGTGTTTTTATGCTTCAAGGTATAAAGTATCGTCTAAATAATTTTAGGTGAAAAAACCTCGATAATTATCGTAGTTTTTTTGCTTAAAATTGAAAATATGATAAACAGAAATAGATGGTAGAAATGCCATCTTTTTTTGTTATATGATCATTATTTTTCAATAAATAAAAAGCTTAAAAATCATTCTCTCTTTATGAAAGTAAAGGGGGATATGATGAATGGCAAAGAATGAAACATTGCATAAAGCAAAAGAAGCAAAGAATGATGAATTTTATACACAGATGGCAGATATACAGACTGAATTAAATCATACAGGGTATCAAAAAGCATTTATTGGCAAAACCATATATTGCAACTGTGATGATCCAGAAGAGTCTAATTTCTGGAAATATTTTAAGATAAGATTTAAAGCATTGAAATTAAAGGAATTAATATCAACGCATTATGAAAAAGAACCAGATAAATCTTCATATGTACTTAGATATGATGGTGAAAATGTAAAGCGTGAAGAATTAGCAGGAAATGGTGATTTTAGAAGTGAAGAATGTATAGAACTATTAAAAACAGCAGATGTAGTTGTGACCAATCCACCATTTTCATTGTTTCGTGAATATGTTGCACAGTTAGAAGAATATAAGAAAAAATTTATTATTATTGGTAATAAAAATGCAATTACATACAAGGAATTTTTTCCACTTATTAAAGAAAATAAAGTATGGATTGGGTATGACAATGTAAAAGAATTTAAAAAACCAGATGGTACAATCCAGAAATTTGGAAATATTGGTTGGTATACAAATATAGATATAGACAAAAGACATGAAAATATTGAATTAACAGCAAGATATAATGATGAGGATTATCCAGAATATGATAATTATAATGCAATTAATGTAGACAGGGTAAATGAGATACCAAGGGATTACAAAGGTGTTATGGGTGTACCTATTACATTTTTAGATAAATATAATCCAGAACAATTTGAAATTGTAAATGCTAATGATTATAGAAAATCAAAGGAAGTTCCAGAAAAGGCTACAATGTTAATAAAGGATAAGGAAGCAAAAATAACAGTTGAAGTGGAAAGTAATAATAATATAATCCCTACAGACAGACAGACAGACAGACAGACAGACAGACAGACAGACAGACAAGAACAACATATGCAAGAATATGTATCAAGAGAATTACTTGCTCCAGGAAATGACGGATGGCATATCAACGGAAAACGTAAATATGCAAGAGTATTCATCAAATTATTATGATATGGTTGCAAGACCAGAAATTAAAAAGAAAAAAATATATAGACGTGTATTTATAAGAAGGGAAACAAAAGATGAAAATTGAATTACATCAAATTCCAATAAGGGAATTATTAGAAGGATATAAAGATAACGAATATAATGGGGTATCTACCCAATGGACAGGAAAAGAATTAGGAAAAGAATCTAATGCAGCAGGATTAAATATAAGACCACCATATCAAAGGGAATTTATATATCCAGCTGAAAAACAACAGTCAGTTATAAATACTGTAAGACATGGTTATCCGTTAAATGTTATGTATTGGGTGAAAAATAAGGATGGCTCATTTGAAGTTCTTGATGGACAGCAAAGGTTATTATCTATATTACGTTTTATAGCTGGAAATGGAAAAGATGCAGGATCTTATACAACATTTACATTTAAAGAATTTGATGAACCAGACTTCATGGGATTTAGTTCATTGTCGGAAAATCAACAGGATCAAATATTATCATATCCATTACAAATATATTTTTGTGAGGGAAATGATGATGAAAAATTAAGATGGTTTAAGACTATTAACTTTGCTGGGGAACGATTAAGACAACAGGAATTATTAAATGCATTTCATACTGGCGAATGGCTTACAAGTGCAAAATCATATTTTAGCAGAAAGGAAAGTGGTGCTGCTAATTATACTACTGGAAAAAGAGCATTTATAAAAGGTGAAGCAGATAGACAGGATTTACTTGAATTAGGATTAACTTGGATTGCAGACCAGCAAGAAATGGAATTAGAAAAATATATGTCTAAACATGATGGTGATGCAAATGCTAACGAATTAAAGCAATATTTCCAGAATGTTATGACATGGGTAGAAGATACATTTGATACACAACATTATTATCGAAAAGAAATGAAAGGATTACCATGGGGAATATTTTATAATAAGTATTATGAAAAGACAAAATCATGGGATAGTAAGATAATAGAAGCAGAAATATCTAAATTAATGGCAGATAGTGATGTTACTAAAAAGACTGGAATATATGAATATATATTAGCAGGCAATATAGAAGCAGGTGAATTTATTCCAAATAATGATTTTGAAAATAAATTAAATATTAGAACATTTGATGATAAGATAAAACGTGAGGTATATGAAAAACAAAAGGGAATATGTGTAAAATGTGGCAAACATTTTGATATAAAAGAGATGGAAGCTGATCATATAGAACCATGGCATAGTGGGGGAAAGACAATAGCGGATAATTGCCAGATGTTATGTAAACATTGTAATAGAATCAAATCGGGGAAATAATGCAGGTTGAAATATACCTGCTTTTTTTATACTTGAAATACACCACAATATATAGTATTATAAAAGGGGAGTAAACCACAATATAATGTATAGAATTCGGCTGGAGACGATAGAAATATTTTTTGTTAGTAAAACATCATAAATATAAAGTTGTCATAATATGTCCTATATTGTCATATTGTGCTTTTGGAAATGAACAGCTAATATATATTTATAAGTTGTTATATTTGTTACGAAAGAAAGTATTAATATGAAGATATAAGAACAATGACAGGAGGTAAATTATATGTCAGAGACAACAAGAGAAGTGTTAGATAGCTATCAAAAAGTATTTAGCGGCGATTGTTATAAAAATATGGAAAAGGTTGTGGCAGCAGTAGGGGCTGCATGTAAATCCTTAATGCAGGTTAATGGTAATGAGCAGATACAGGCATGGCAGGATGCTTTATATGATCCAGAAAGTTCTATTAATAAATCTATACGTGCGTGGTCTAAATATCCTAAACAAATCAAAATTGAAGAATTAGCTGGTTTGCAAGTAGGATTGCAAAAGCTTGTAGATTATATACCACAATATGATATAAAATCATTATCATCATTACAAACATTTAATTTTAATAAGTTATTTAATACAGATACTGAAATTGGTAAAAACTTTACAGAAACATATGACTATGCATATGAAACAGCAGAAAAGGATGTTGGCGAACCAGACATTGATAAAGAAGAATTAAAAAGTACCATTATAGAAGAAATTAAAAATAAAGCACTTGGAAAGGCTTGTGTTGTAAAAAGTAAGTTTCAAACATGTGTATATGCATTATTGGGTATAAGTATTACATGGATGTTTTTATATTTATTACAGGAAAAAGTTGATAGCGGTTTTGTATATTTTTTAATTGACAATTTTTTAAATCCAACAATTCAAAATATAATGTATGATTTCATTAAAGAAAAAATAGGAGTATCACCCGAAAAAAATATAACTGTAAATATTCAGAATGTGAATATTGGCTGCACATTTTATGAACCAGAAGTACAGAATAAATAGTAAAATATGAATTCATATAGGTGTCTGATTTTGGTATAATTTAGGTATCACAAAAAGAAATGGAGGGCTAAATATGCCAAAAGAAAACATATTTTCTGGCAAGTATGAACCAGATCGGGACACTTGTACAGAAGCAAATGAAAGTAATGTTGCCAGATTCAGAACAGCAATGTTAAAGTTAGACAGAATACATAATGATGAAAATGAAAAAGATCTAACTGAAAACATTATGCAGTTATGCTCCAGAAACAATAAGACTGGGGAAAAGATTAATCTTAGTGAAAGCTATGAATTTGAAGATGCAATGGACTGGCTGGAAAAAGTCTATAATGATGTAGATGCTGATTTAATGATAATGGCAATAGACCAATTAGCAGAAAGATATGGTTATACATCAGATATGGATGAAACTATTGAAATTGAGCAAGAGGATAAGTGGCGTTGTTGGGAAACTTTTGAAAGTGTAATTAATAAAAGCATAAGAACATATGGTTCACTTCCAACAGCAAAACGACAGGAAGATTTTAAAACAAGAATAGCTGCAGGATATAGATTATATGAAATGGAAAGCCAACCAAGACAGCGTGTACATAGGGGTGAAATCTGGAGGGTAGAAGTGCCGACAGGTGTAGGAAGTGAAACAACTGGTATGAGATGGGCGCTTGTAATATCTCAAAAGGCACATGCAAAAGGAAGTTATACATTTAATGCTGTTTATTTAGATGGACAAGCAGTTAAAAAAAGTGCATGGCAAATGGAAATAACAGAAGCGGATCTGGAATATGGTGATTTAATAAAGGAAACAGAAGATAATAAGTGTAGAATCAATCTTACAGATATATACACATTAGATAGAAAGCGATTAATGGATCGCAAGGGAAAAGTAAATAATGCATTTATGAAAAAAGTAATGACAAGAATTGCATCACAATTAGGAATCACATTAGATAGTGGATGTAATATAGAAGGCATTTAATTTCAAATTATTGCATAAATTCAAAATACATATTATAATTGTCTCATTGAAGATATGGAGATTATACATTTCTAATCAATGATTAGATATTGCTGGTAGAAAACCAGATAGTGCTGATAGAAAATCAGATAGTACCAATAGAAAATTGGTGTAGGGTAAACAGGAGTAGTGAGTGACCTCGTTTATACTGAATCATAGCTTCACAAAAGACACATCTGGAAACAGGTGTGTTTTTTTTATGCAAAAAAGCATCATAGGAAGATTTTCTGAAAGAAAATGGGTTCCTATGATGGTAAAAACAGGTTGTTAAAAGGCATCACAGGAAGATTTAAGGTTTTAGTGATGGTAAAAGGCGTTGCCTAAAAGTATGCTAAATAACGGTATATCTTTTTACTGTCAAAAAGCCAAGGGGGGGACTTTTTGGAAGCTGTCAAAAATATTACAAGACTTTTTGATAGTATCTGTCATATTGTATGTGAAAACTTGTGGAGGTGGTATTTATGAGAAATAATAAAAAATCATTTGATGAAATAATTGATGATATTTTAATTTTAATAGTTATAATTGGCTTCGCTACATTTGGAATAGGATGTGTGATTGATTCTATATTCATTTGGATTGCAATATTTACAGGAAAAATTATGATTTCGGCAAACACATACATATTGCTTATGGGAGTACCAGCAGTTGGCACTCCTGCAATATTTTTATTGTCATTGTTAATTATAAGGGTGATGAAATTTTTTGTTAAATGATGTTATAAATGCTTCTCTTTTTTTAAAATAACTTCGTATATAGAATGAAATGAAATATAAAGCAAACGTAATAGATGTAACTATATTGGGGATATGTGAATCTATATTTTGCATAGTCTGTATATATAAATCGGCATCTATTTTATTCCAAATATATAAAGGAATCATAGTTATTATAAAAAGTATTGGTATTATTAACATAACAATCGTTTTATTTTTCAAAATATAGGTTGCTAAGCGTGAAGATATTGATTCGGATTTGAAATCCATCCATTCTAAGGCTTCAAAACTAAAAGTTGTAATGAATGAAAATATAGCTAAAATAAGTGAAAAAAATGCTAAATCTGTAGCAATCGACAGCAAGAAAAAAACAACAACATAACATAGCATAAGAGATAAATATATAAGATCAAACCTGTTTTCTTCATGATACTTTTTTATTGCTTTATTGCGAATTTCATTCTCAGCGTCTTGAACCATATTTCGATTTGTATTAGGCATATAAATATTCCTCCTTAAGTTTATATAGAAATTATAGCATTTTAGTTTATAGAAGGGAAGTGGTTTTATGGTCTATGGTTATCATAGAACAAGCACAAAAGAGCAACACTTAGATCGTGGTATAGCTGAAATTACAAAATATTGTGAAGAACATAATATGAAGTTGGAAAAAGTTTATACCGACCAGCAGACAGGTAAGAATTTTGAAAGAGCCAGATACATTGTTTTAACAGAAGATGTATTAAGGGCAGGAGACATATTGATTATCACTGAGATAGATAGACTTGGAAGAACTAAACAAGATACATTAGATGAACTTAGAAAGTTAAGAGAAAAGGATGTTCGTGTTATGGTTTTAGAACTTCCAACAACCTTAATAGATTATTCTTCAATAGATAATGAAATGGCAAAAATGATGATGGAAACAGTCAATAATATGATGATTGAATTATATGCATCTATGGCAGAGGCAGAAATGCATAAAAAGCAAAAAAGACAAAAAGAAGGATATGAAGCATTAAAAGCAAGAGGCGAATGGGATAAGTTAGGCAGACCAGCGGCAATAGATTATAAGAAATTCTGTAAGGAATATGAAAAGGTTGAATCTGGCAAAAAGAAACCATTTGAACTAATGAAGGAATTGAAATTAAATCAATCAACTTATTATAGATATAGAAAAAGATATTTAAAAGAACATAAAAAAGGGGAGTGATGCAGGTGAAAAGGATAAAATATAGATTAGTAGCACTTCTTTTGGTACTTGTTACAATATTTGCAAATATTCAACCTGCATTAGCATTAGAAGATTATGAATTGAATTTAGGGGTTGATATATTATCAGCTTGGAATAACTGGACACCAATATCAGCATATTCTGGTGGAACGATGCAGTACCCTGGACAATGGAGTTATAATTCAAATGGATATATAGTAAATGCTGAGAATACCGATGATATGACAGGCTTTTATAATCCAACAACAAATTATTCTGATATGGATATTTCTATTTCAATGGGATCATGGAGTGGTGATGATGACACATTAGGAGCTATGATTAGATTTTCAGAAGATAAAGATCATAACTGCACAGGTTATGTTTTTGCTTATGATGGTGCAGATATAAATGATGGATGGTTTAGAGGACTATATAAAATAAATGGGAAACAATTTTCAGTTAAAAATTTAGAAAAAGTAGTAGACCTTCCAACAACACATTGGAAACGTGGGAATTATGAAACTATTAGAATTTCTGCACAAGGAAATAATATAAAAGTGTGGCGAAATAATACATTGATAGTAAATTATACAGATCCCAATCCAATAGAAGCAGGATCATACGGATTTATGTCAGCAAGTCAACCAGATGCAAGATTTAAAGGAATAACAGGCAAGGCAACTTTAGCACATTTTACAGCTTCTTTTAATGCGAATGATGGTACATTATCTGGCAATGAAAGTAAGATAGTAACATCAACAAAAACATATGGAACATTACCAACAGCGACAAGAAAAGGATATATATTTGATGGTTGGTATGATGCTAAAACAGGTGGAAATAAAATAACATCTACGGATGCAGTAGGTATATCATCAGATACTACATTTTATGCACATTGGACACCTGTAGAATCAACTATAAATTTTGATGCAAATAGTGGAACTGTTTCAACTGCAAGTAAAAAAGTATATTACGAACAAAAAATTGGTGAGATGCCAACACCTACAAAAACTGGATATACTTTTGCTGGATGGTGTACAGATAAAGACGGTAAAGGTGGATATATAACATCTGATTATGAAATAGCATGGGACACATCAAGAACAGCAACATTATATGCACAATGGACAATAAACAAATATAAAAATAAATATGAGCACTGGGCATGGGGATTCAAAAATGAAGGTAATAACAGCAATAAAACAGCCTTTTTATTACAAACAACATATGGTGAAGAAAACTATGGAGAAGAATTTACACCAGATGCAACTTATGGATTGACAGTACCTAATGGATTCTATTTAGCGCAAAGATTTGGCAATGGACAAATAACAGGCAAGTGGACAACATTTAATTTTGGAACAAAGATAACACAACCTGCATATGTGATGAATTTTGAATATGACTATTTTCCAACAGATTATACAATAACATATAATCTAAATGGTGGAACAAATAATTCAAGTAATCCAAGTACATATAATGTATTGTATGGGGTAACATTTTCTAATCCAACAAAAGCAGGATATGATTTTTTAGGCTGGTATGATGCAAATGGAAATAAGATAACAGGAATCAATGAAGGCTGTAATGCAACATTTAGTGATACAGCAGATTTATACAGCAAATTAAAGACCAGAAAAACAGGAAATGTAAGTATAACAGCTAAATGGACACCAATAAATTATATAATTTCGTATAACTTAAATGGTGGGACAGCAAACAACAAAACAAACATCGGTGTACAAGGGGTACAAACGAGATAAAATAGAAATGAGGGTCGATAGAGTGGAAGTATCAGATTTTCCACTCTATCTGAACACGGTCGCTGGTGGCCTTGATCGTAGAGATC
>OHJI01000456.1_pt1 | contig 16281 bp, 16 predicted proteins | sample 1568571 | NCBI WGS metagenome assembly OHJI01 (sample SAMEA3879583, study PRJEB24766) | human gut metagenome | biome: human-associated habitat; feature: feces | place: USA | collected 1985/1987
GCTGGTGCTTTTCTGGTTCTCTTTTGGCACGCAAAAGAGAACATTAGCCTTAATGAAAGAGCGCTCTGCCCCGCGCACCAGCGCGAGAAGCCGTTCATAAAAAACAAATTCTCCCGCGAGGGCGCTCAACCCTGCTACCCCGTAACGACCGTCATCTCCGCGTTTCGTTCAATGGCATAGTCCGTAAAATATTCCTCTTCCAGCGGGATCCACCGCTGCACGAAATTCAGATACCGCTTCCCCTCCCGGACACGAAGCCGCCGCATCTGTTCTTCCGCCGAGCAGGTGACGAATACTTTTATATCATAGTAGGGCGCAAGGCTGGGGTGATGGCTGTAGCTGCCCTCTACGATGACCAGCGGCGCAGGCCCGAGCACTCGGGGCGGCAGATAGGCACCCTCCCGGCAGGAGTAGGCCTTGTAACACACGGCCCGCCCGGCCCGTGCGGGCGCGACGGCCTCGGCCCGCAGCCGCTCGAGGTGCATATTGGCGCAGGGAATGCGCTCCCAGCCTGTGACCCGCTGGGGCGGCGGGAGATAAAAGTCGTCGGTGTGGAGGGTGATGCTCTGGGGAAAGCGCTCTGCCAGCTGTGCGGCCAGCGTTGTTTTGCCGCTGCCGCACCGGCCGTCCAGCGCCACGAGGACGGTGGGCTGCTGCTTGAGCCGGGCCGTGATCAGACCGGACAGCTCTTCGGGGAACACAAGATGCATGGGGACACCATTCCTTTGCTCAATGATCCTTTTGCCCAGTATAGCACGGCAGAGAAGATGGGGCAAATATTTTTGTAAAAAGGTGTTGACACAGGGCCAAAGCTATGATAAGATAATGTCACGTTAGGAATAACTAACCCGAAATATTCCAAGAGACAAAGCGGCTGCTGCCGCGTTCTTTTTGCAGCGACGGTTAGCTAATTCTAACTACACCTTCTGCATAAGCATCGCGCCGCAGGGGACAATAGCAGAAAACAGGCAGGGAGGCCGGGAGATGGAACGCAACTTTGAGACTGTGATGATCGAGCAATGCGCCCCGGTGCTGGCTGGCCTGAAGCCTGCGGGACTCTTCCGCTATGAGACCAGAGACTGCGCAGACCTTGCCCGCCGCGTCCGCAGCTGGAATGAGCAGCTGGACGAAAAAGGCCTCTGCGTCCGCGTCCTCAAGGGCTGTATGCGGACGCACCAGTATCTCGTGTACGTCTACCGTGAGAGCAGGCTGCGCGTCCTACTGGCCCAGCCGCAGGTGCGGGACTTCCTGCGCGGCGAGGGGTACGACCTTCCCCAGCAGCCGGATGACGATGCGCCGTTGCTGCGGCAGCTGTCCCGGAGGCTCTGCTGTGAGGCTGATTTTCCCCACGAGATCGGCGTATTTCTGGGCTACCCTCTTCCCGATGTGGTGGGCTTTATCGAAAATGAGGGCCGCAACTTCACCTGCTGCGGCTGCTGGAAAGCCTACGGCGACCCTGCCGCTGCCCGACAGCACTTCGCCCAGCTGAACAAGTGCACGGCGGTGTATCTCCGCCTGTTCCACAGCGGCACCCCCATCCAGCGTCTGGCCGTCGCGGCCTGACGCTCCTGAAATTCTGACATTCACTTCCAAATACTCTCTTTTTATCCTGGCGCCCGTCGGAGTCTGCTTATAGCAATTCGACTTTTTAATGCAACTGCAACAGCGTTGAATTGCATATCGCAAATATGCTGTTTAAATGTCGCACTAATTTCTTGACTTGCGATAAAATAGACGATGATGGGAAGAAATCCTCCTTTTGACACGCGGCCGTCCGTTGCAGAATACCCCCTGCACCGGGCGGCTGTGTCATATGTAGAAATTGTTAAATTTTTCTGAAAATCGGAGGATAAAATTTGTTAGTTCATACAAACTAACTTTTTTTACGGAAAAATGATTGACAGAATGGGTTAGTAAGTGTAAACTATCTATGCTGATAGTTGCGACTGACTAACTGCCGTAGCTTTTCGGAGGGGGACGCGGACATGAGCAAGCGCGCTGCGGCGTCTGGCTGGTGCGGCCATCCCCGAGGACGAAAAAAGCGAACCGAAACGCTCCCCGCAGAATGGGGAGCACGAATGGGAGTGGAACAATTATGATGCCTTTGACTATGGCAAAAGCGGGCGAGACCGTCACCATCCGCAAGATCACCGGGAAGGATGAGGTGCGGCTGCATCTGGCCGAACTGGGTTTCGTGGTGGACAGTCAGGTGACGATCGTCAATGAGATCGCAGGCAACCTCATCGTTCAGGTCAAGGAGAGCCGTCTGGCCCTCGACAAGACGATGGCGAACCGCATTATGATCGGCTGAGCAGCGGCGAGACCGCTGTTTGGGAGACGCTCCGAAACTGGGATAGTCTCTGAATAGAAAGAAGACAAGCAGAGGAGGATTTTTATGAAGACTCTGAAAGACGTTAAGGTCGGCGAGACTGCCACCGTGGCGCGCCTGCACGGCGAAGGCCCGGTGAAGCGCCGCATCATGGACATGGGCATCACCAAGGGCGTTGAAATTTATGTCCGCAAGGTCGCCCCTCTGGGCGACCCGATGGAGCTGACCGTGCGCAACTACGAACTGAGCGTGCGCAAGGCCGACGCTGAAATGATCGAAGTCGTTTGATCGCAACGAGAGGAAAGGAGCTGCAATGAGTATCAAAATTGCACTGGCCGGCAACCCGAACTGCGGTAAGACTACCCTGTTCAACAATCTGACCGGCTCGAACCAGTACGTCGGCAACTGGCCCGGTGTTACCGTCGAGAAGAAGGAAGGCAAGCTGAAGGGCGAGAAGGATGTCATCATTCAGGATCTGCCCGGCATCTACTCCCTGTCTCCGTACACTCTGGAGGAGGTCGTCTCCCGTACTTATCTGGTCAAGGAGAAGCCCGACGCCATCCTGAACATCATCGATGGCACCAACATCGAGCGCAACCTGTACCTGACCACCCAGCTCATCGAGCTGGGCATCCCCGTGGTCATGGCAGTCAACATGATCGACCTCGTCCGCAAGAACGGCGACAAGATCGACCTGAAGAAGCTGAGCGCCGAGCTGGGCTGTCAGGCAGTCGAGATCAGCGCCCTGAAGGGCGAGGGCACCGAGGCCGCTGCAAAGGCTGCTATGGCTGCTGCAAAGGCAGGCAAGGCCGGCGAGCTGCCCCACGTCTTTACCGGCAGCGTCGAGCACGCCATCGCGCACATCGAGGAGTCCATTCAGGGCAAGGTCGATGACCGCTTCCTGCGCTGGTACGCCGTCAAGCTGTTCGAGCGCGACGACAAGGTCATGGATGAGCTGAAGCTGTCCTCCGACCTGACCGCGCACATCGACCAGCACATCAAGGACTGCGAGACTGAGATGGACGATGATGCCGAGAGCATCATCACCAACCAGCGTTACGCCTACATCAACGGTGTCGTCGATAAGGCTGTCAAGAAGAAGGCCCGCGTCGAGCACCTGACCGTTTCTGATAAGATCGACCAGATCGTCACCAACCGTGTGCTGGCTCTGCCCATCTTCGCAGTCATCATGTACCTGATGTACTCCCTGTCTGTGGGTACTTCCATCGCCGATGGCGGCTGGGCCATCGGCACGTTTGCGACCGACTGGACCAACGACGTCCTGTTCGGTGAGATCGTCCCCAACGCGCTGGGCGGTTTCCTCGAGAGCATCGGCGTGGCGGGCTGGCTGTACGGCCTGATCATGGACGGCATCGTCGCCGGTGTCGGCGCAGTTCTGGGCTTCGTTCCCCAGATGCTGGTCCTGTTCTTCCTGCTGTCCATTCTGGAGGATGTCGGCTATATGTCCCGTGTCGCCTTCATCATGGACCGTATCTTCCGCAAGTTCGGCCTGTCCGGCAAGAGCTTTATCCCCGTGCTGGTCGGCACGGGCTGCGGCGTCCCGGGCGTCATGGCTTCCCGTACCATCGAGAATGAGCGCGACCGCCGCATGACCATCATGACCACCTGCTTCATCCCCTGCGGCGCAAAGATGCCCATCATCGGCCTCATCGCAGGTGCGGTATTCGGCGGTTCTTCTCTGGTGGCTGTCTCCGCTTACTTCATCGGCATGGCTGCCATCATCTGCTCCGGCATCATCCTGAAGAAGACCAAGGCCTTTGCAGGCGACCCTGCTCCCTTTGTCATGGAGCTGCCCGCATACCATATCCCCGCTTGGGGCAATGTCTTCCGCGCTACTTGGGAGCGCGGCTGGTCCTTCATCAAGCGCGCCGGCTCCGTGATCCTGCTGGCAACTGTCATTCTGTGGTTCTTGCAGGGCTTCGGCTTCGAGAATGGCGCCTTCGGCATGGTCGAGGATCAGGACAACTCTGTGCTGGCAGCTATCGCCACCAAGATCGCATGGATCTTTGCGCCTCTGGGCTTCGGCAACTGGAAGGCAACGGTCGCTTCTGTCTCCGGCCTGATCGCAAAGGAGAATGTCGTCGGTACCTTCGGCGTTCTGTATCACTTCGGCGGCGAGGAGCTGTCTGAGAACGGCGATGAGATCTGGAGCCTCGTTGCGGCAGATTACACCGCTCTGAGCGCTTATGCATTCATGATCTTCAACCTGCTGTGCGCTCCCTGCTTCGCTGCTATGGGTGCGATCAAGCGTGAGATGAACAACGGCAAGTGGACGGCATTCGCCATCGGCTATATGTGCGCACTGGCCTACTGCTCTGCTCTGGTCGTGTACCAGCTGGGCGGCCTCATCACCGGTGAAGTCGGCTTCAACTTCTTCACCGTCGTGGCCGTGGTCATCGTCGCTGCCTTCCTGTATCTGATGTTCCGTCCCAACAAGTATGTGAACGACAACGAGGTCAAGATCGACGTTTCCAAGATCAAGTAAAAATTTCTCAAAACGCGCTGAAAGGAGTGCATTTTTATGATGGAGTTTCTGGCTGCGAATTTCAATCTGCCGACGATCATCGTCGGAGCCATCGTGTTTGGCGGTGTGGGCTGGATCACATGGCACTCTCATAAGCACGGCGGCTGCAGTGGATGCAGCGGCGGCTGTGACTGCGGCGGAAGCTGCAGCAGCTGCAAGGGCGGCTGCCACTGAGCTATAATGGAAGAGAAGGGGGCGCGGGTCAGAACTTTGGCCCGCGCCCCTTTTGAAGATCGAGAGTTAGTGTGACAGAACGAAAAGAGAGTGATACGAGATGGAACTGACGCCGGCACACCTGCGCTACCTGCTGGCCATCTATGAGGTCTCGCAGACCCATCTGGACATCAGCTCCCGCAGCATTGCCGAGAAGCTGGGCGTGACCAAGCCCTCGGTAGTGCGGGTGATGAATCTGCTGATGGAGCGGGGAATGATCGTCAAGGAATATTACGGCAAGATCTACCTCACCGACCGGGGCATCTTTGTGGCCCGGGAGGTCAGAAAGCAGCTGGACGAGGTGCTTGCCCACTTCCCGCCGGTGGAAGCAGAGCTGACCGACGAGGAGCGGCTGACCGCTGCCCTCGCCCTGACCGCGGCCCTGCCGGAACGGGTCTTTACCGGACGGTACGACCAGCTGATGGACTTGGCGGAAATGCCCCCGGCTGCGGGCTGACCGCCTGCCAGGACAGCAAAAGAGCCAGACTCGGCCTGAGTCTGGCTCTTTTTGGGTGCAGGATGTCAGACGAGGTAGCCCTCGAAGCAGTGGAGATCCTCGGTCTTTACGATGCCCTCAAGGTAGAGGCCGTCTTCGCGGTACTCCTCCAGCTGGACGCTGCCGCGCTCCCGCATGGGGGCGGCGAGGCCCAGCTTGTCGTAGGGCAGCAGGACGCGGATGGTGTGGACGCGGTCGCTGAGGGTCTCGTCCAGCTTTTGCAGCAGCTTGTCGAGTCCGTAGCCGGTCTTGGCACTGGTGAGCAGGATGTCAGGGTCAAAGCTCAGTGCACCGGGCTTGTCGCACTTGTTGTAGACGGTCAGGCGGGGGATGTCGGCGCAGTCGAGGCCGTCCAGCACCTCGTCGGTGACGGCCAGCTGCTCCTCCCGCTGCTCGTCGCCTGCGTCGGCCACCCGGACGATGACGTCCGACCATGCGGCCTCTTCCAGCGTGGACTTGAAGGCCTCCACCAGATTGTGGGGCAGGCGGGAGACGAAGCCAACGGTGTCCACCAGCAGCACCGCCATGCCGCTGGGCAGGACGAGCTTCCGGCTGGTGGGGTCGAGGGTGGCGAAGAGCATATCCGCCTCGGCGACGCTGGGGCCGCAGAGAGCGTTCATCAGGCTGGATTTGCCGACATTGGTGTAGCCCACGAGGCTGACCACCGGCATCCCGGTCTTGGCGCGGGCCTTCCGGCTCTCGCCCCGGCGCTTTTCCATCTCGGCCAGCTTCTCGGCCAGCGCGTCGATGCGGGCGTGGACGTGGCGGCGGTCCAGCTCCAGCTTGGTCTCACCGGCACCGCGGCGTGCACCGCCGCCGCCGCCACCGCCGCCGCCCTGACGGCTCAGGCTCTCGCCCATGCCCTGTAAGCGGGGCAGGCGGTAGCGCAGCAGGGCCAGCTCGGTCTGAAGCTTGCCCTCGTTGGTCACAGCGCGGCTGCGGAAAATCTCGAGGATGAGCATGGTGCGGTCGATGACCTCGAGGCCTCCCAGCGCAGTGGAGATGTTGCGGATCTGGCTGCCGGTCAGCTCGCCGTCAAAGACGGCGCACACGGCCCCCAGCTCTGCGGCGGCAGCGGCGGCTTCTTCCAGCTTGCCGCTGCCCAGCACGATGCCGGTCTCGGGGGTCTGGCGCTTCTGGGTGACTTCGGCCACGGCCTCCATGTGGTTGGCCTCACACAGCGCGGCCAGCTCGGCGAGGCTGCGCTCGCAGTCCCACAGGCCCTGATCGAGGGCCAGCAAAATTACCTTCGTCGGGGGTGTTTCCACTAAAATATCGTAAAGTTCGCTCAAAATGATTCCTTTCGTTCCAGATAATGCTCTCTTGTCAGTGCATAGCACCTGCAGGGGACGGGGGAGCCGTCGAATTTGTGGTACTCTGCGTCATGGTCGTAAACGAAGCCTGCTTTGGTCATGACCCTGCCGCTGGCGGGATTTTCGGCGGCATGGCAGCAGGCGAGCCAATTACTGCCTGTATTTTTGAACCAGTATTCTACTAAAGCGTCCAGCGCCTCGGTGGTATAGCCCTTGTTCCACCAGCCTCTGCCGATGCAGTAGCCCGGCTCCCAGATGCCCGCAGAAATGTCCCGCCCGGGCCACTCGGCCTTCTGCTGCGGCTCACCCGCAAGGCTGTTGTAGATGCTGATGGAGCCGAACACCTGCCCGGAGGCCTTTTCCACGATGGCCCACTGGTAGTAGTCCTCGTTGGGGTAGAGCAGCGCCCATGCGGTCAGCAGCTCCCGCGTCTCGGCCACATCTTTATGCGGCGTCCAGCGCAGCCAGCGGGTGACCTCCGGGTCGCTGGCCCAGTTGGCGTACATCATCGGGGCATCGGACGGCAGAAGGCGGCGCAGAAGCAGCCGCGGCGTTTCGATCTCCTGTGTGCCGGCGTGGCGCATGATACATTCCTCCAAACTGCTATAAATATGCATAGAATAGCACAAAAGCGGCTCCGGTGCAAGCAAAAATGGGCCATTGAGAGACAAAAATGCTTGACAAGTGCGCAAACTTCATTAAACTGAAGATGACTGCACAAAAGCTCCGTCCCGGGGGAGCCGGGAAAAATAGAGGGAAAAACGAAGAAAAAAGGAGAACCTTACGATGACGGACATCCGAGAGTATCTTACCCATAAGCCGCTGCTGTTCGACGGCGGCATGGGTACCTATTATAAAGCCGCGCCGGGCGTAGAATGCGAGCTGGCGAACCTCACCGACCCCGAAGGGGTGAAGCGGGTCCACGCCGAGTATCTGGCGGCGGGCGCACAGGCCATCAAGACCAACACCTTCGGCCTGCCCCGGATGGCAGCGGCCCAGATGCCGGGCTGGGAAGAACTGGCCGAGGCGGGCTGGAAGCTGGCCTGCGACGCCGCCGCCGAGAAGGACGCTGCCGTCTTTGCGGACCTCGGCCCGGCTCTGGACACGGAGGCCGCCCCGGCCAGCAGTGCCTACGGCCTTGCAGTCCAGCAGTTCGCGGCGCTGGGGGCAAAGAATTTTCTTTTTGAGACGCTCAGCTCGGATGTGGGCGTGGTGGAGGCTGTGAAGGCCCTCCGGGTAGCTGTGCCGGACGCCTTCATCATGGTGTCTTTCGCGGTGCTGCCGGACGGCTACACCCGCGAGGGCCTGCTGTTCCGCGACCTGCTGCACCGGATGGAGGGCAGCGGCGTGGTGGATGCCGTGGGCCTGAACTGCGTTTCGGCTCCGGGCGCGATGAAGAAGCTGGTGCAGGGGCTGGGCGAGACGCGGCTGCCTCTGTCGGTGATGCCCAACGCGGGCTATCCGGTCGTCACCCGGGCGAGGGTGCTGTATCAGGGCAAGCCGGAGTATTTCGCCCGGGAGATGGGGCAGATCGCTGCCGCCGGTGTCCGCATTCTGGGCGGCTGCTGCGGCACGACCCCTGCCCACATTGCAGCCCTGCGGGCAGAGCTGGATGCTCTGCCCCGGCAGACTGGAGCCGCCCCGGCCGCAAAACTTTCCACCGTCGCCGCGCCGGAGGTGGAAAAAGACGACACCTTCCTGCGGAAGATGGACAAAGGCGAAAAAGTCATCGCCATTGAGCTGGACTCTCCCCGGGTGGCCGACCTGAGCGGCTATCTGGACGGCGCACGGAGATTGCAGGCCGCAGGTGCCGACCTGCTGACCATCGCCGACTGCCCCATCGCACAGGCCCGGATGGATTCCTCCCTCGTGGCCTGCCGGGTGCACCGGGAGCTGGGAATGTGCGCCCTGCCTCACATGACCTGCCGCGACCGCAATCTGAACGCCACGAAAGCCCTTCTGTTGGGCCTCTACGCCGAGGGCGTGCGGGAGGTGCTGGCCATCACCGGTGACCCCATCCCCACCGCAGAGCGGGACGAGGTGAAGAATGTCTACCAGTTCAACTCCCGCAAGCTGGCTCAGTACATCGTCTCTCTGGCCGGGGAGGGCCGGGAGATGCCCTCGCCTATGACGGTGTTCGGTGCACTGAACCTCAACGCCCGGAATTTCGACGTGGAACTCCGCCGGGCCGTGGAAAAGCTGGAAAACGGGATGGCGGGATTCCTGACCCAGCCGGTGCTCTCGGCGCAGGCGGTGGAAAATCTCCGTAAGGCCCGCCAGACGCTGGGCGAACGGGCGAAGATCTTGGTCGGCATCATGCCGGTGGTCAGCCAGCGGAACGCCATCTTCATGGAAAATGAAATCAACGGCATCCATGTGGAGGAGGACATCATCCAGCGCTTTGCGGGTCTCGACCGGGAGCAGGGCGAGGCGCTGGGCCTTGAGGTGTCGATGCAGATGGCTCGGGAGGCCCTGCCCTACGCCGACGGCTTTTACCTCATGACCCCCTTCAACCGGGTGGCTCTGATGGAGCGGCTCATCGCCCGGCTCCGGACCGAGCTTCTGGACGCGGAGGGGTGAGAAAAGAAATAAAATCTGCCTGACGCAGGGAGCGAGGGCCCCGCACAAGGGTGTGAAAATTTTGTTCCGGTCAAAAAGAGATTGACAAAACGCACAAAAAACGCTATATTCTTTTTATAAATGCAAGGAAAAAGAGTGTGCGCTGTTTTGGAACTGCCATCCAGAGAGCCGGGGGGCTGCTGAAAACCCGGTATGGCGGTGCGGCGTGCTGTCGCTTTTGAGCAGAGGCGGGGAAAGGGAGTAGTCGCCTCCGGGTCTGCCCCACGTTATCGGGGCATCAAGGGGCACGCGGCAAAGCGCTGTGTGCAATTTGGGTGGTACCGCGGTTATATTCAGCCGTCCCATGGAACGCTCCGTGGGGCGGCTTTTTTCGTCCCACCAATCAATCATCCGGGAGGATTCTCTATGAAAGAACTCGCAAAGCAGTATGATCCGAGCCAGGTGGAAGACCGCATCTACCAGTTCTGGCTGGATGGCGGCTACTTCCACACGAAGGCCGACCCCGACAAGAAGCCCTACACCATCGTCATGCCCCCTCCGAACGTCACCGGCCAGCTCCACATGGGCCACGCCGTGGACAACACCATGCAGGACATCCTGATCCGCACCAAGCGGATGCAGGGCTACGCTGCCCTGTGGGTGCCCGGCACCGACCACGCCTCCATCGCCACCGAGGCCAAGGTCGTGGAGGCCATGCGTGCGGAGGGCCTGACCAAGGAGATGGTGGGCCGCGACGGCTTCCTCGAGCGCGCATGGGCTTGGAAGACCAAATACGGCAACCGCATCGTCAGCCAGCTCAAGAAGCTGGGCAGCAGCTGCGACTGGGAGCGTGAGCGCTTTACCATGGACGAGGGCTGCTCTGAGGCCGTCAAGGAGGTCTTTGTCCGCCTGTACGACAAGGGCCTCATCTACCGTGGCAACCGCATGGTCAACTGGTGCCCCCACTGCAACACCTCCATCTCCGACGCTGAGGTGGAGTATGAGGAGAAGGACGGCAATTTCTGGCATCTGCTCTACCCGGTCAAGGAGACCGGCGAGATGCTGGAGCTGGCCACTACCCGTCCCGAGACCATGCTGGGCGATACCGCCGTCGCCATCAACGGCGAGGACCCCCGCTATGCCCACCTGCACGGCTGCCACGTCGTCCTGCCCCTGCTGAACAAGGAGATCCCCATCGTCTGCGACGAGCACGCCGACATGACCAAGGGCACCGGCGTCGTCAAGATCACGCCGGCCCACGACCCCAACGACTTCGAGGTCGGCCTGCGCCATGACCTGCCCATCGTCCGCGTCTTCACCTACGACGGCCACATGACCGGTGCTGCCGACAAGGCTGCGGCCGACGCTCTGTTTGCTGCCGGGAAGAACACCGTCAACGAGCCTCATGTTCTGGACTGCGGCAAGTACGCCGGCATGACCACCCTCGAGGCCCGCAAGGCCATCCTTGCCGACCTGAAGGAAGGCGGCTTCCTGAAGGAGATCGAGCCGCTGAAGCACGAGGTCGGCACCTGCTACCGCTGCCACTCCACCATCGAGCCGATGGTGTCCAAGCAGTGGTTCGTCAAGATGGAGCCTCTGGCAGAGCCTGCCATCGAGAGCGTGGAGAAGGGTGACATCAAGTTCGTGCCCGAGCGCTTCACCAAGAACTATATGAACTGGATGAAGAACACCCGCGACTGGTGCATCAGCCGCCAGCTGTGGTGGGGCCACCAGATCCCGGCATGGTACTGCGACGACTGCGGCGAGACTGTGGTCGCCAAGAGTGCACCCTGCACCTGCCCCAAGTGCGGCAGCGCAAAGCTGACGCAGGACCCCGACACCCTCGACACCTGGTTCTCCTCCGCGCTGTGGCCCTTCAGCACGCTGGGCTGGCCCAATGAGGAGAGCGAAGACCTCAAGTATTTCTACCCCACCAACACCCTCGTCACCGGTTACGACATCATCGGCTTCTGGGTCAGCCGCATGATCTTCTCTGGTCTTGCCTACACTGGTAAGGCCCCCTTCGACACCGTCTGCATCCACGGCATCGTCCGCGATAGTCAGGGCCGCAAGATGTCCAAGAGCCTTGGCAACGGCATCGACCCGCTGGAGGTCATCGCCCAGTACGGCGCGGACGCCCTGCGCTTCATGCTGGTGGACGGCTCCACCCCGGGCAACGATATGCGCTACAGCGAGAAGAAGGTGGAGGCTGCCCGCAACTTTGCAAACAAGCTGTGGAACGCCACCCGCTTCGTGCTGATGAACCTGCCCGAGGACTTCCAGCCCGGCCTGCCCAGTGAGGACAAGCTGGACATGAGCGACAAGTGGGTGCTGACCAAGCTGAATCAGGTGGCCGGTGCCATGAGCGACAACCTCGACCACTACGAGATGGGTCTGGCTGCGGCGAAGATCAACAGCTTCATCTGGGACGTCTACTGCGACTGGTTCATCGAGATCGCAAAGCCCCGCCTGAACTCCGGCGACGCCGAGCAGGCCGACACCGCCCGCCGCGTGCTGGTGTATGTGCTGGACAAGGCCCTCAAGCTGCTGCATCCCTTCATGCCCTTTATCACCGAGGAGCTGTATCAGGCCCTGCCCGGCTCTGCCGAGACCATTATGACGCAGGAATGGCCCACCGTGGACGAGAGCCACAACTGGGCAGAGGAAGAGGAAGCCTTCGAGAAGGTGATGGACTACATCAAGGCTGTGCGTACCATGCGCACCGAGATGAACGTCCACCCCGCCAAGAAGACCAGCATGATCATCGAGACGGCCGACCCGGCCCCCTTCCAGAACGCCGAAGTCTATCTGGCAAAGTTCGCGTTCGCCACCGATGTGACCTTTACCGCCAAGTATGAGGGCAGCACCGACGGCATGGTGCAGGTGTCCACCCACGCAGCCCGCGGCTTCATCCCCATGATGGAGCTGATCGACCGTGACAAGGAACTGGCCCGCCTGAACAAGGAAAAGGCCAAGGCCGAGAAGGAGCTGGCCATGTTCGAGAATCAGCTCAACAACCCCAAGTTCGTCGAGCGCGCCCCTGCCGCACTGGTGGAGGACATCCGCGCCAAGCACGCCAAGAGTCAGGATAAGCTCGCCAACATTGAGCAGAGCATCAAGGCTCTGGGCTGATGCGGGGAAAGGAGTTACCCACGGAGTCCAATATGCAAAAGACCTCTCCTTGGCTCATTGCGACGCGAGTCCTCTTTACCTTCGCGCTCATCGCCTGCATCGTGTTCATCTTCTCGAACTCCATGCAGATCGCCGACGTCTCATCTGTGGCCAGCGGCAGGGCGCTGACTCTGATGCGAAAGGTGTTCACCCGGCTGGGGATGCCCGGCATCGCCAGCCGCCTGACCGACCACATCGTGCGCAAGATGGCGCATTTCTGCGAGTATATGCTGGAAGGCTTCCTGCTGACGCTCTGCCTGCGGGTCTGCACCCGGCGGTTCGTCCGCCACATCTCGTGGCCTATTCTGGGCGGTCTGCTCACGGCCCTGACCGACGAGACCATCCAGATGTTCAGCGATGGCCGGAGCAGCCAGATCACCGATGTCTGGCTGGATTTTTCCGGCGTGCTGACCGGCATTCTGGTGGGGATGTTCTGTCTGGCCCTGTGCAGGATGTGCTATCTGCTCTACAAACATCGAAATGAGGATTGACGCAATGACCATCGAACAGGCAAACGAATATTTTTCCTCTCTGCCCGAGGGCTTTGCCCCGGCGGAGGAGCTGAGCGCTGCCCTGACGGCGGATGCCCGGAAGGTGCAGTTCGTCGGCGTGGCCGGGACGGCGGGCAAGACCGCTGCCGCCGGTCTGCTGACGGCGATCCTGCGGGAGGCAGCGTTCCACACCGGCTTCTACCGTGCCGGATGCGAGCCGCTGTCGGCCCGCATCGCCATCGGCGGCGTGTCGGTGGACCCGGTGCTGTTCTGTCAGGCCGCAGAGGCCCTCAGCGCCGCAAAGCCTCTGCCCCGCGCAGCGGCAGAGCTGGCGGCTGCGGCCTGCTGCTTCGGTGCGGCAGACTGTAAGCTGGCTGTGGTGGAGCTGCCGGATGCAGGTCTGGCGGCTGCCCTGCCCAGTATGCCGGTCTGCGCCGTCACAGCCATCGGCCCCGACGGCGTGAGTCGTTCGGTGGAGCGTCTGGCCGCGCTGGCGGCGGGCGTCATGCGGAAAGGCGCAGTCTGCGTCACCGCGCCGGAGCAGCCGAAGGCTGTCCTGAGCGAGCTGGTGGTGGCCGCAGCCAAGGCGGAGTGCGAGCTTGTAGTGCCCGACGCCGAGGACATCACCTTCCTTGAGGCGGAAAAATTCACCAGCCGGGTGGACTACGGCGGATACACCGCGCCGCTGGCCTTCCTTGGCCGTCACGCGGCGGGCAATGCCGCCGTCGCAGTCGAGCTGGCGCTGGCCCTCTGGCGGAAGGGCTTCGAGATCCCCGATGAGGCCATTCTGGCGGGCCTTGCCGCTGTGGAGAACCGCAGCAGCATCCGCGTCCTGTCCCAGAAGCCCCTCATCATCCTCGACGCCTGCCGTACCCCCCAGCAGGCCGCAGCCCTTCTGCGCGTCCTCAATATGGCCAAGGTGCGCCACATGAGCGCTGTCATCGGCCTGACCGGGGAGGAGGGCGCAGAGGCCTTCTTTTCCGTGCTGGAAAGCGGTCTGACCCCTGAGGAACAGAAGAAGGACAAGGGGACGATGCCCGGCATGAGCGAGAACCCCTTCGACAAAGTCTTTCTCGTTGCCCCGGCGGGGACGGAAGCTGCGCTGGCCGAGCGCCTGACCGAAAAGGCACGGTATCACTTCGACGCTGTGCTCTGCCCGTCGCTGGCCGACGCCGTCAAGCAGGCGAAAGCCAACAGCCGCCGCGGCCTGCTGGTCTGCGGCAGTGAGGCCATCGCCCTCGAGGCTGAGAAACTGTTGAGCGACACCGTTCTCTAAAAAATAACCCGAAAGACCTGTACACTGAAAAGGTGCACAGGTCTTTTCTTTATCCAGAAAAAAGGACAAGCAAAGGAGATGAGAATATGGCAACCGTGACTTTCAGCGCGGCAGACGATGTGCTCTACGCCTATCTGGCCGGGGAGATCGACCACGATGCGGCGCAGGGGCTGCGCATCCAGCTGGACGACGCCCTGCTGACCCGCAGCCCCCGCATTCTGGTCATGGATCTCGGCGGAGTGGGATTCATGGATTCGTCGGGCATTGGGCTGATCTTAGGGCGGCAGCGCTGTGCCCGGACGCTGGGCGGCAGCCTGCGCATCCAGCACGCGCCGGAACAGCTCCGGCGGGTCTTACAGCTTGCAGGCATCCCCTGCACCGAGCCGGGCGGGGAAATATCAGGAGGGATATGAAATGAAAGCGGAAAACAGTGTGAAGATCCAGTTTGACTCTCTGAGTGCCAACGAGGCCTTTGCCCGGGGCGCGGCGGCAGCGTTTCTGGCCCGGTATGACCCCACCGTGCCCCAGCTGGCAGACATCAAGACAGCAGTATCCGAGGCAGTGACCAACTGTATCGTCCACGCCTACCCCGACCGCATCGGCCCGGTGACGCTGTGCATTGCGGTCTACCCGGAACGGCTGGTCAAGATCACGGTGATGGATAAAGGTGTCGGCATCCCGGACATCGGGCGGGCGATGGAGCCGCTCTTCACCACCGGCAATCCGGAGGAGCGCTCCGGTCTGGGCTTTGCCGTGATGCAGAGCTTTATGGATAAGGTCAAGGTGTCCTCCCAGCCCGGTAAAGGGACGCGGGTGGTGCTGACCAAACGGCTGGATGAGCGCTCTACATAATAAAAGAAAAGAGGGCGTTGCAATGGTAACGGACAAGACCCGGCGGAGTGCATTCATCGAGCAGAATCTGGGGCTGGTGCATTCCTGCGCCGGGCGGTTCCGGGGCAGGGGCATCGAGTACGATGACCTCTACAGCGCGGGGTGCATGGGGCTGGTCAAGGCCTATGACGGCTTTGACGAGTCGCGGGGCGTCTGCTTTTCCACCTATGCCGTGCCGGTCATTCTGGGGGAGATCAAAAAGCTGTTCCGGGATGGCGGCACCGTGAAGGTGAGCCGGTCGCTCAAAGAGCTGAGCCTGCGCATCAATGCGGCACGGGAGCATCACTGCAAGCTCTGCGGAGTGGAGCCGACCCTGTCGCAGTTGGCAGAGGAACTGGGGGAGAGCGTGGAGAACATCACGCTGGCCATTCAGGCGGCCCAGCCTGCGGTGAGTCTGACGCCGGAGAACCGGGAGGAGAGCGACCGACAGATGGACATTCCGGTAGAGTCGCCGGAGGAAGAACTTGCCGATAAGATCGGTCTGGCAGAGGTGCTGAAAGGTCTGCCGGAAGAAGACAGGCGCATCATCCAGCTTCGTTTCTATGGAGGAAAGACCCAGAGCGACACTGCAAAGCTGCTGCATACGACGCAGGTGCAGATTTCCCGGCGGGAGCGCAAGATATTGAAGGTGATGCGGGACAGGCTGCTGGATGAATGACAAGACAGAATGGTCAAATCCGGGAGAAAAAACTGGGCAAAAAGACGAACCGAGAAATAATTCGAAAAAAGTGTAAAAAAGACTTGCTTTTTGAGAAATTCTGTGCTAAAATATATAAACGTCAGGCAGACGTCTGACAGAGACGCCTCTGAAATGAGCGACAGAAAAGCACGAAGGTCGATTGGTTCTCCCAAGAACTTCAAAAAATCTTCAAAAAAGTGCTTGACAAAAAACCGCTTCTGTGGTAAAATAATCAAGTCGTCAGCCGCTTGGCTGAGGCGCTGCAGGACCTTGAAAATTGAACAATATCGAAAAACTTGTAACGGAACCTATTTTCGT
>OHJI01000459.1_pt1 | contig 16220 bp, 10 predicted proteins | sample 1568571 | NCBI WGS metagenome assembly OHJI01 (sample SAMEA3879583, study PRJEB24766) | human gut metagenome | biome: human-associated habitat; feature: feces | place: USA | collected 1985/1987
TGTGTTAAGCACGCCGCCAGCGTTCATCCTGAGCCAGGATCAAACTCTCATGTTAAAAGTTGATCTCAGTCAAGTTAAACTTGGCTAATTCGTTCATTCAGATAATTCTGAATTTACTGTTTTAAAGGTCTTCAATTTTCATTGAAGCGTTCTGATTGATTCTCAAAATCTTTCAAGGTTTCTCACTGTTCAGTTATCAATGTTCTTTGTTTTGCTCTCTTGCGACAGCTTGATTATTTTATCAAATCGCTGTTCGTTTGTCAAGCACTTTTTTTATTTTTTTGAACTCTGTTTTAAGTTCTCTGTCTTGCGACAGCTTGTTTATTCTATCAAAATGTTTTACATTTGTCAAGAACTTTTTTCATAACTTTTTCAACTTATTTTCAAAGCAATATCTATAAAGTCATGTCTGTAAAATGCAACTCACAAGCTCTACAACTCAATGTGTCCCGCGAGTCAGCTTTGATATAATATCATCCTGACACACATATGTCAACGGATTTTCTGCAATTAATTAAAGTAGTAAAACTATCTTAAAAAACACAAATTTTCTAAATTATCTGTTTATTATATACAATTCTCACAATTACTATCTGACAGCCTCTATCGCTTCCTTGATATTTGCCACACCGACAATCTCAATTCCATTAATATGCGACACTCCTGCAAGACACACTTTGGGAACAATACACTTTTTAAAGCCAAGCTTCTTTGCCTCAGCCACACGCTGCTCGGACATGGTAACTCCGCGCACCTCTCCGCTTAAGCCCACCTCTCCAAAGCATATGGTATCCTCACGCACTATAATATCCTTTTTGCTTGATGCGATTGCAAGCACTATCCCAAGGTCTATCGCCGGTTCGTTCATCCTTATACCGCCTGCTATATTCACATAAGCGTCACAGTCTGACAGTGACAGGTTGGCTCTTTTTTCAAGGACCGCCATTAGTAGATTTACTTTATTATAATCTGTACCATTTGCTGTACGCCTTGGATTATTAAAAAAACTGTGACATACAAGAGCCTGTATCTCGAGAAGTATCGGGCGGCTTCCCTCTATGGAACATGTGACAATTGATCCTGATGCTCCCTCTGGCTTACCGCTAAGCATATACTCCGACGGATTTTCCACCTCAACAAGTCCCTCCGCCTTCATTTCAAATACGCCTATCTCATTGGTCGAACCAAATCTGTTCTTAACGCCTCTAAGTATCCTGTACGACTCATACCTGTCACCCTCAAAATAAAGCACAGTATCAACCATATGCTCTAACGTCCTCGGCCCCGCAACCGCACCATCCTTTGTCACATGTCCTACTATAAAAACAGAAATACCCAGAGTCTTTGCAAGCTGCATAAGCACTCCGGTTGTCTCCCTGACCTGTGAGACACTGCCCGGTGCCGACGCTATCTCCTCATTGTACATAGTCTGGATGGAATCTATTACAACAACCTCCGGTTTTTTTCGTTGAATCACGTCCTTTGCTATATCAAGACTTGTCTCACATAAAAGCTCCAATGAATCCGTAAAATCACCAAGTCTGTCGGCACGCATCTTTATCTGATGCAGGGATTCCTCACCTGACACATAAAGTAATGGCACCTTTTTTTGTGAAAGTTCCCTGCATACCTGAAGTAGAAGCGTGGATTTTCCTATACCCGGATCTCCTCCCACAAGCACAAGTGACCCCCTCACAATTCCTCCACCAAGCACTCTGTCAAACTCGGCTATACCTGTCACTATACGCTCCTCTTTCTCGCTTTTTACTGCCGAAAGAGGCAGAACCTGTGCCGCCTTTGATTCTTTTTTTACTTTTCCCGACGAGCTTATCGACTTTTTATCTACGGTTTCCTCTACAAATGTATTCCATTCCTTACAGGCCGGGCACTGTCCCATCCATTTTGCCGATTCATAACCACATTCCTGGCAGAAAAATACAGAGGTCTTTCCTTTTGCCATATTGTTCTCCTTTATAAAATACAAAAAGCCCGGCTTTCACCGGGCTAAAAATATGCTCTATTTTCTTGATACTTTGATATCGACTGAATCAACACCCTCAAGCTCTACGCTTAAGCTGAGCTTGCCGCCGAGATTTGTCTTCATAGTACCTGCAACAGCTCCAGCTATATCAATTTCGTACTCTGTCTCCTCTTCAAGGCCAAGAGTAATCTGAGCATCCTCAGGTCCCTCCACAGTAAATGTCACTGTATCAGCAGTCTCCTCGAAATCCATAACCGCTGTTCCCGGAACAGACTCGTATACAAAGAGTCCGTTTCTTTCGAGCTTTGTAATCTCCTTAAAGGTCTTTACCTTGTAGATATCTCCATCCTTTTCAAAATTGTCAAGCTTTGCCTTTGCAGCCAATGTATAATCTCCGAAGCTGAGCTTTCCGTTTTCCTCAGTACGGATTAATTCACTTATTACAGCCATTTTTATCCTCCCGTAGCTATATTGATATATTAATTATAAATCCAATTCTACTCAACAGTCAATGAAATTTGTTTGTTTTTCGTAGAAATTATTACCTTATTGCCGCGCTTAATTTTGCCGGTAATAATATCCTCTGACATACGGTCTTCAATCTCCTCCTGAAGCTTGCGTTTAAGCGGTCTTGCACCATATTTTCTGTCATACGCTTTGTCCACGATAAAGGCTTTTGCGCTGTCGCGCACTGTGAGCTCTATATCAAGCTGCTCTTTGCAGCGTTTCTTAAGCTCCTTTACAAGAAGTGTCACTATATGCTTCATGTCATCCTTGTTGAGAGCTCTAAATACAATAGTCTCGTCGATTCGGTTCAAAAACTCAGGTTTAAATATACGGCGGACCTCCTCCATGACACTGTTCTTCATACGCTCGTGATCCTGCTTTTCATCCTCACCAGCGCCAAAACCAAGGCGCTTTGGTTCTATAATAGAAGAAGCTCCTGCATTTGATGTCATGATGATTATTGTATTCTTGAAATCAACCGTGCGCCCCTGTGAATCAGTGATTCTACCATCATCAAGCACCTGTAAAAGTATATTGAACACATCAGGATGTGCTTTTTCTATCTCATCAAACAGTATAACAGAAAAAGGATTGCGTCTGACCTTCTCCGAGAGCTGTCCGCCCTCCTCATGGCCCACATATCCCGGTGGTGAACCAATCATCTTTGAAACACTATGCTTTTCCATGTACTCTGACATGTCAACACGTATCATGGCATCTTCTTTGCCAAAGACAGCCTCAGCAAGCGCCTTTGACACTTCCGTCTTACCTACTCCTGTCGGTCCCAAAAACAGGAATGAGCCAATCGGCTTCTTAGGATCCTTTAAACCAACACGGCCTCGTCTGACTGCCTTTGCGACAGCAGAAACAGCCTCCTCCTGTCCTATTACACGCTTGTGAAGTATCTGTTCAAGCTTTGCAAGTCGTCCTGCCTCTGACTCTGTAAGCTTATTTACAGGTATTTTGGTCCATCCCGATACTACATCCGCTATCTCATTTTCGCCGACTACAGGCTGATTTTTGGCTCCTGTGCGACGGTTCTTTCTGATAAGCTTCTGCTGTTTATTTTCAAGCACTTCCTTTTCTGACATAAGCGCACCGGCAGCTGCGAGATTTCCTTTCGACAAAGCATTTTCCAACTGGTTCTGCTTATCTGTTATCTCTTTTTTCAGAGCAAGCAGCTCGTCAGATGATGTCAGATTCTTAAGCCTTATCCTAGCTGCCGCTTCATCCATCAGGTCTATCGCCTTATCAGGTAAAAATCTGTCATTTATATATCGTGCAGAAAGGCTTACTGCCGCTTTCACACCCTCATCTGTTATGATGACACCATGATGCTTTTCATAGAGTTCCTTTAATCCTGTGAGTATCTCTATTGTCTCATCCACACCCGGCTCCTCAACCATCACCGGCTGGAAACGGCGCTCAAGCGCAGCATCCTTTTCCACGTATTTGCGGTACTCTTCTATGGTAGTGGCGCCGATTACCTGTACCTCGCCTCTGGCAAGCGCAGGCTTTAATATGTTAGATGCATCTAACGAGCCTTCTGCTCCTCCTGCACCTATTATAGTGTGAAGCTCATCAATGAAAAGCAGTACATTTTTGGCATTTGAAACCTCACTTATCACCTTCTTGATACGCTCCTCAAACTCACCACGATACTTTGATTTGGCTACAAGCCCGGACATATCAAGAGAAACCAGTCTCTTTCCCAAAAGAATATCCGGAACATTGCCACTGACTATATCCTGCGCAAGTCCTTCTACTATAGCGGTCTTGCCCACTCCCGGCTCTCCAATCAGACATGGATTGTTTTTGCCACGGCGGCAGAGTATCTGGATAACGCGCTCCATCTCCTTTTTTCTGCCTATAACAGGGTCAAGAAGCCCTGCCTCTGCCATATCTGTCAAATCTCTGGAATACTGATCTAATACAGGAGTCGCAGAATTGTATGATGTACCGTAGCTTTTCATCAGATCCCTGTATGCAGACGGATCCTCCCCCATCGCACCAAGAATATCTATAAACATCTTCTGACTGTTAACACCCATGGTGTTTAAAAGTCTTGCAGCTGCACAGTCTCCCTGCAGTACTATAGCCATCAGCAAGTGTTCTGTACCTATCTCATTGCACTCAAATCTATCGGCTTCCTCCGATGCACGCTCCAATACTCTCTGTGTCCTTGGTGAATAGCCATCCCTGTCCATCACTTCGATGTTATCCCCCGGTGAAATCAGGTCTTCAATCATCGAAATAAGCTTATCATATTCCACATTGCAGGCTGTTAGAATCTCAGCTGCCACACCGGTGCCCTCTTTTATAAGGCCAGCCAGTATGTGCTCTGTTCCAACATAGCTGTAATTCATTTTCTTTGATATACGTGCAGCCAAATCTATTGCTTTTTTAGCCTTACTTGTATATGGTTTCAAGTCATATCCTCCAGTCATATTCACTAATTTAAGTCGATGAACTGCAAATCATCATCTTCGCTGTCATCTTCATTGTCATCCTTTGCACTGCTGTCTATAGTCTCAGACGGCTTATTTCCATCATTGACAAAGCCATCAAGTGCCATTTGAACCTGATTCTTCAATGTATCATCATCTGCAGCATTCTCCTGATTTAAAGCCTCTTTTGAATCAAAATCAGATTTTTCATTCTCAGCAGTTTTCTTTAAATCGGATGTAATTTCTACGGTTCTTCCGACATAGGATGCATTTGATATATTTTCATCCGTAGCCATCTTTTGCTCATCTGCAGCATCTTCCGCTGTTTCTTCTGCGACTTCATCTGCCGGCTCTTCTACAGCTTCATCTGCTGTTTCTTCTGCGGCTTCACCTGCCGACTCTTCTGCAGCTTCTTCTGCCACTTCATCTAACGGCTCTTCTGTAACCTCTTCTTCCAACTCATCTGCTATCTCGTCCGCAGTTTCATCAGTTGTTTCTTCCAAAGCTTCATTTGATACATCTTCTGCTGCATCATCTACATCATCATCGTCATCATGATAGTCCATTGCCTTATATTTTCTGTTTTTCACAGCTGATACAATAAGCAACAGTAACAGAATAATGATAATAAGAACCAGTATTGCAGCCAAAACAAGATATTTATTGGCAATTCCCGGGACAAGCTCACTCTTTGTTGTATCATTTTCCTCCTGTGCCACTGTAGGTGTACTGAGCTCAGTTCTCATATATGTGCCATCTACGCTATCATATGTGTACCAGCCACTCTCACCATTGTCATTCATAGCGTATATGAGGTAAAAATCCTTTGTCTGATCATCGGTTTTTTCGCCTTTGGTCTGGTAGGCTGTTGCCACACCCTTGCCCTCTATGGAGAGCGATATCTCATTATATCCCTCAGGCACATCATCCACCTTAGGCAGTAAAACCACTATAAAATGTGACTCTGAATTGATACGGACAAACTCATATGCTGTATTCTGTGCTGCATCATATACAAAAAGCCCATTGCCGCTTTCCGACTGTAAATACACAAGCGTGATATCACCAAAGGTGCCATGAAGGGTATTGTATTCAAGTCCGTCAATCACTGTCTTTGAGTGCTCAAAGCCTTCAGGAACAACATCCTCCGGAATGTCATTTACCATAGTCCACTCTGTGCCATTTATATCGAACTTCTTCCAGTTATCCTGCTTATCTGCATTCTCCGGATCATCCTCGGCTCTTCTGGTAACAACTATATTGTATGTGCTTGTGCTGCCGTCCTCTGCTGTCACAACAACGCTGACCGTATTCTCTCCAACCTCAAGTGAATCATTGCCTGTGACTGATGTCACACTCGCCTTGGAATCAGCCGGATTTGCTGTAACCGCAAGGCTTGAACAGCTGTAATCTACCGTAGCTGTGTAATCCTTTGTCGCAGCAGAAAACTCAGGGGAAAGCGTACCTGCTGAGATAACAAGCGAACCAAGAGATGCGTTTGAGGATTTCTTTTCCTCTTTGTTTTCATTATCTTTATTTGCATTGCTGTCATTGCCGGTATTGCTGCCGGAATTGTCCTTGTTATCCTTGTTGCTGTTTGAATCGTTGTTTGATGAAGCACTTGTTACCGTCACCTTCGTGCTGGCACCGGTAATTATACCTCCGGCATCGTTGGCCTCTGCATCTCCTACAACTGTACAATATGCCTTTATAGTGCAGCTTCCTGCAGCCTTCGCCGTAAACGAAAATGACCGCGATGTCGGGTATTCCGGTCCCGCTGCATCACCAATATTTGCCACACCATCTCCACCGTTACTCAGTACTCCCTCGTCGGAGCTTGAGATAACTACAGTGCCAAAATATCCTGACGGCATAGAAACCGTCACCTTGACTGTTTTTCCAACAGCTACAGAGCTTGAGCTGACACTTAATCCAAGTCCCTGCGCATATACATGCTCGGCAGGTGTGAAAACAAGCATCACCGCCATAACAAGTGATAATATACATCCAAATAATTTCTTCATATTTTCCTCACATTTCTAATTCTGCGATATCTTTGATTTGCCCAGTATGTGTCTGTTCATGATTATCATATCAAGGGCATTTCCACCATCACCCTTTCTGTTGGCATCAGCTGCCTCCAGATAAGCACCTGTGAGCGTTCCCTTTCCTAAAATATGTCTGTTGAGCTTAATCATATCAAGGGCATTTACAGCACCGTCACCATTGATATCTCCATATACAACAATATCATATGTCTTTTTCAGGTTACCCGAAGCATCATAAACAGCCACTTTATTGCCTGTTGCAACCTTTCCGCTGTTTTCTGAGCCTGAGCTTGTCAGAAGCTTTACAGTACCTGATGCTGATACTGCTATATTCTTCACAAAATCAGCTGCACCGGTTCCAGGCTCAATGCCTGTAATATAAGTACCTATACTGTATTTACCTGATGTTATGTTTACATCTGTATTATTTTGGTTATTATTGTTCTGATTATTATTGCCACCTGCATTATTTGCAGATGCCGCCTGCCTGTTTATATTGATAGTGTATGTTCTTGTATCACCGCTTTGCGACTTGCAATTTACCTTAATTGTATTATTTCCGACAGCAAGCGAATAGCTTCCTGTGCCTGAAACACCACTGTTTCCTGAAACTGCATCTGCCGAAACAGTCACTGAGCTTATAGCATTTGAAACAACTGCTGAATAGCTTGTTGTCGCTCCATTGAAGGCCGGTGTGAGTGTTACACCGCTTATCGCAAGCGACTGCAGATAGTTATTGGTATCGCCAGCTTTATCGAAGCCCACTGCTGACGATGGCATATTGTTGTATACAGGTATTTTAAATACAAAAGCCTGATTCTTGTCTGAATATCCTTTAGCCAGACTCTGTCCCTCAGTAAGAGCCGCTGTGGCATTGCCCATGTACTGATGGAAATACAGCGAGCTTTTATTTACTACATTAAACTTCTCAAAATACAGTGTATTTTGACCCTTATTTATATAATTGCTGCCCACCTTTACAGCTCCGCCGCTTATGGACTTTACTCTTGTATTCCAGCCCTGCTTCTTGGCAAAAGACAGACCATTTTTATAAATCTTATCCTTCGTGTTTCCGGTTGCATTAAAATTAAAATAATTATAATATCCTTCGTATCCGGAATATGTACCCGAAATAAGAGGACTCGTTCCCTTTTGTCCCTGCTCCTGCTTTAAACGCGATGCTATATGGTATGCACTTACTCCACTGCTCTTTGCCACATCCATGAATGTGCTTGCATAATTGATTTTCTCACCATTGTTGGAATAGGTCTTTGTTCCCTCCATAAATGTGCCTTTTACTATGGACTGAACACCTTCAAGTGCCTCATTCGGACTGTATGCCAGACTCTGAAACTGAAAAATATTGGTCTCATCAAGAAAATTCCTTGGATCCATGAGATAAGCAATATAGGCACTGCTTGCTGACACCCATCCCGGTTCGTACTCAACCCACGTATTTGTTGACCAGTTATATGCTCCGGCAGCTGTGGATTTCTTGGAATTGTCTGCTGATTTGGATACCAGATTAAGTCCGTTTACACTTTCATTTTCAATCACCGTATCCCAATTCAAACCTGTATTTACAGCCTCAAATGTCCAGCCTGGATACTTATTGTGAAGAGCTGTAAGGTTTGGAATATAGCTGTCAGGAAAGCCTGCATTCTTCATAGCCGTGACAAAATCAGTATTGTCTCCGCTATTATTGTATGTCACCTTTATGTATGTACTGATAGTCCAGCCCGTAAATGCCTTGCCGTTTAAAGTACCCTTGACATTGTACCAGACCACACCGTTTACCCTGGTCTCTCCAATTATGTCAACCTGATGGTTCCAGTTGAGTGAGACAACCTTGGTAGTGCCGGATGTGCCTGCTGCATTGCGGACATACACATTGCCACCTGTAATCGTACCTGTAGCATATGCTCCCGATGCGGTTGCAATGGCAAGCTGCTCCTCATTATTATGCTGTATGGCATCCGCATTGCCGGTGTCTGCCGAAGCATCCCCTGTCTGCGCATTGTCTGATGCAGCTGTACCTGCTGATACAAAATCAGACCTTATATAGCTGACACACTCCTCATTATTTGCTGCCAGATTGTACTTTGCCTTGTACCACACCTTGCCGTCTGCACCTGTGGTCTGCTCAAGAATAGTAATATCCTTGCCGTTTGAAAGCTTGTGCTCCAGCTCATACTCTGTTCCCGGTCCGCTTCTCGCCGCTACCCAGTATCTCTCATCACACACAACCTTAGCCGCCTGATCCGCATAGACTGCTATGCTGCTGTATGGTGCCAGGTCACATGCAGCTAATGACAATGTTACGACAGAGGCTGCCAGAAATTTATTTATCTTTATCATCAAATCCCCTCTTTCTTATGTGCATTGTTTACATTAATCCATTATCCATTTAATTATAATAGAATATGACCTTTGTATCAATGTATTCGGCAGAAATTTATTATTTTTTTTTAAGGTATACATCGAATTGCATGCAAGCATGCATCGATGATACCTTTTGACCCTTTAATCAAAAACTCCCTTCAACGTGCAGCTCATGCTTACGTTTCAGGGAGTTGTCTGATTCATATTCTGCTTTTTCTTACTGTCTCCTGTAGCTTTTTCTAGCTGAACAGGGATTTTATCTTATCCCATAAATCCATGAAAAAGTTACCAATCTTTTCCCAGAAGCCCGGGTCATTTATCTTATCGCCAAGCTTTGATGCCCAGTCCTGTGCCTGGTTGATGACTGAATCCCAGTCGATATTGGCATCCTTAAGCTTCATAAGAAGCGATGTCAGCTTTGCAATATCATCATCAGAAAGCTTCAGGTCGTAATCCTTTGCAGCCTCCTTTATCGCATCCTTTATCTGGCTCTCATCCTTGAGCCTTCCATCGGCAAGCTGCTTCTTTAGGTCTGCAATCATTGCCTCGATATCCTGCGAATCGCCGTCAATGCTCTTGTTTAGCTCTCCTGTTGTGACAAGCTCATCCATCGCTGCGTCTGTCACCTTGTCGTCTAGCTTCTTGCCTGTCATCTCCTCGTATGCCTTTAGTGTGCCTACAAGTGCTGCCGTTCCGGAAATAGGGAAAGGTCCTGCGACTATGATTTTAGCATCAGCTATGCCTGCTGTGGCAAGCGCATTCTTGTACATTCCTACCGTACAATAATTGATATTGTGTGTGGAAACACTAAGACCCGCACCCTTTTTATCCTCTGTAATGAGTACTGAGGAAAGTGACCTTGTGCCAATCTCGCTCTTGCTGATGTATGAATCGAGGTACTTGTGCTCCTCATCATTATTTACATAGACCACATCGTATTTGTCCAGATCAGTGAGCTCGATTCCCATAAATCCAAGCACTGTCGCTCTCTGATCCGGTGTGAGGTCTGCTCCAAGACTTAAGTATGGCTTATCATTTTTGCTGATGTTCACCTTGTCGTTTGCCTCACTGCCGGCTGGCGTTGTGCTGTCTGCAGTACTGTCTGTGTTACTCTTATCAGCTGCGTCACTGCCTGATACATCAACGCTTGAAACTGTATCAGTCTGCGTAGCTGTCTCTGTTGCAAATACAGCCGGATTCATTGTAAACAGTGTCACAGCAGCAAGCACGCTACATACAATACTCTTTGCTTTTTTCTTTATTAATCTAATCATTTTTCCTCCAATCTACTGCTCTATATCATACGAAATTGTAAAGTTGCTTCCGTCGAAGCTGACATCTGCCATGCTTCCGCATACCACAGGCATCATCGGCGACATATGACCTATATCCAGATCCATGATGATTGGCACATTAAACTCTCTAAGCAGTGATGAAAGCGCCTGTCTGTGGTCTATGCCAAACATTTCCTCTCCGAAGTGCGCCGGGCGTCCGATAAGAAAGCCCTTTACATTTGAAAACCATCCTGCATTTTTCATCTGCCACATAGCCCTTCTCATGCCCATCACATTAAGGTCACAAGCCTCAAGGAACCATATGATACCATCATCACTGTAGCGCTCATTAAATTCCCTTACATGGTCAAACGATGTGCCAAGCAGATTGATAAGACAATCCATGCAGCCACCAAGCAGCCTGCCTCTCATGGTAAGCCTGCTTTCCTTTGCCACCGCAGGAATAGAGCTGATACACGACTTTTCAGTCAGGTTGTAGCCCACAAACGGAGCATTCTCATCCTTTATCGATTCCTTCTCCCACATAGGGTAATTGGTAAATGAAAGCTTCCTGCCACAAAGCAGATCAAACGCATCGGTAAGTGACTCATGCCACACCTCCATGCCAAAGCTGCCCGCACACGGCCCGTAAATACCTGCTGTATCTGCAATAGTAGCCTCCAAAAATGTGAAATTAGTGTTGTCGGAATAGCCCATGTACCATTTCGGCTTTGACTGCTTCACGCGCTCAAAATCAATATAAGGCACTACCTCGCACATCAGCTCGCCACCACCACAGGATATAAGCACATCACTGTCAACAGAAGCATAGCTCTCGTTCAGCTCTTCTGCGCACTTCTTAGGTGTATTGCTGATACCTATGCCACTGTCGCATCTGCAGTTAGGTCCCTCTATCGTCTTATAACCCATGCTGTGAAACCTTTTAATGGCATTGTCAAAGGCACTCCTGTACGGCTCTGTTGTACAGCCCATCGAAGGCGCCACAAAGCCTATTGTTCCTCTATCCTTTAGAAATTCAGGGTATCTCATGTTTCTATCATCCTATCACTATTATTTACATATCTAAGCTTCTGTCTGAAGTAAAATATGTAGGATTTTATCATTTCTGTCCAGGTCATTTTACTGTCATAATTAAATGTCGTCGTGTACTGCACATGCTGTCTATTGCACCAGTTGTATATATCATGCAGACTTATCGAATCAACATTCTTCATATTGTTCATAAACACCTTAACCTTTGAAAGCTCATCCTCACTGTCAATGTATAGATGAAAGATAGTATTCGGACATTCAATTATTATCTGCTGTTCTCCTATATTTTTCATCAATGTATCCTCTATTGAATAATGTATCCTGTGTGATTAAAAACATTATCGTCTATCACACCGGAATGTGAGTAATAACAAAATATCGTAACTGTTCAGTACCTTCACAGTTAAAAAATATCACATAACCATAGTACTACACCGGCATCACAAAATCCAGTCATTTTTGCCTGCCAATTCTTACTATTTTATTAAGAAAAACGGTAAATATCATACCCCCTCACAGTCAAATGCCGGAATGAAGCTGTCCTTTGCCACGTCACCCTCCTGTATAAATGCATTCGTGATTCCTATTTCGAGGGCATAGTTAACAAGTCTTTCATACTCTCTCTTTGTCACTGTGCGGTTTATCTCAGGATAATCCTTTAGTGCAATCGGCGTAAACTGGCTCATCATGCTTATATATACGTGATCATGATATGTATCATACAGGTACTTAAGTACAGCCTTTGCATCATTCACATGTCCCGGCAGTAGAAGCTGTCGCACAATAACTCCCTTTTGTATGAGTCCTGTCGCATCGTCAATCACGACATCCGGCTGCTGCCTGACCATCTCTGAAAGCGCCTGCTTTGCGACAGACGGATAATCTTTTGCCCTTGAATACCTTGCCGAAAGCGTACTGTCCATATATTTAAAATCCGGAAGATACACATCCACTATGCCCTCAAGCAGCTTTAGCTCTGTCACATTTTCATATCCGCTCGTATTGTATATAATAGGAAGCTTCATGCCACGGCTTTTTGCATCGTTTACCGCCCACACTATATCAGGGATATACTGCCCTGGTGTGACCAGATTGATATTATTTGCGCCTTTGCCCGCCAGTTCTATAAAGATATCACTAAGCCGCTCTTTACTGATTACCTTTCCCTCTTTTCCGTCAGAAATCTCCCTGTTCTGGCAGAACACGCAGTGCAGGCTGCAGCCTGAGAAAAAAACTGCCCCGCTTCCTCTTTTTCCTGATATGCACGGCTCCTCCCAGTAATGAAGTGCTGCTCGCGCCACCTTTATTTCAGACGAAACGCCACATACTCCTGTTTGTCCGGTGCTTCTGTTTATGCCACATTTTCTGGGACACAATAAGCAATTTTCGTATTTATTCATATTTTTCATTTTAACCCTTGCTAAAAATAATGTTTGATACTACAATCTATATGATTAAAGGGTCAAAAGGTATCATCGATGCATGCTTGCATGCAATTCGATGTATACCTTAGTGACCCGCACTACACCGAGAAAGTAGCAATTTGCTGCGGGGACGCAGGAAATTAGCGGATTTCGAGGTGTAGTCAGATTACGGGAATGCGTAGCATGTAGTAATCTGATTAATCATCATTTTAAATTATATCATAACTATTCTTACAGAAGAGAATAGTTAAAATACACAATAAGGAGATTACAATGAATCAGTCAAACTGTATCGTCGCCCAGTCAGGCGGCCCAACTGTTGCAATCAACGCAAGCCTTGCAGGAGTCATCGCAGGAGTAAAAAGCTCTGAGAAATACGATATCTGCTATGGCGCCGTAAACGGAATACTCGGCATATTAAATGAGAATTATCTCAATCTGTCAGATATTTTTGCAGATGATGCTAATCTTGAAAAGCTCAAGACCACACCTGCCATGTATCTTGGCTCATGCCGTCACAAGCTCCCTGATTACAAGGATGATGATTCACCATATGTATACATCTTCCACCAGTTTGATAAGCTCTCTATAAAAGCTTTCTTTTACATCGGTGGAAATGATTCGATGGATACCGTATTAAAGTTATCCGATTATGCAAAAAAAATCAACAGTGATGTGAAAATTATAGGGATTCCAAAGACCATCGACAATGATCTGTGCATGACAGACCACACTCCGGGCTTTGGCTCTGCCGCCAAATATATCGCATCAAGCATGCTTGAGATAGCCCATGATACCTTTATCTATGCTGTTAAGAGTGTAACAATCGTTGAAATCATGGGACGTGACGCAGGATGGCTCACTGCCGCTTCCGCTCTCGCACGTAATAAGTACAATACAGCGCCTCAGTTCATCTATCTGCCTGAGGTGGATTTCGACAAGGACAAATTTGTTGCCGATATAAAAGAAGCCCTTACGCACACTAACAATGTAATAGTTGCCGTATCCGAAGGAATACATGACGCAGACGGCTCATACATTACATCATCAAATGCCTCATGCGACCAGTTCGGACACCAGCAGCTAAGCGGTGCCGGAAAAGCTCTTGAGTTCATCGTAAAGGAAAACATCGGTGTCAAGGTTCGCTCAGTAGAGGTAAACGTGCTCCAGCGCTGTGCCTCACATCTTGCATCATTAACCGATATCGAGGAATCTTTTGCTCAGGGTAAAAAGGGTGTCACTATTGCAGCAGAGGGTGTGACCGCATCAATGGTATGCTTAAAGCGCATCTCAAATGATCCTTATCAGGTAGAATACACATATTCTGCCATCAAGGATATCGCAAACGAGGCCAAGTCTGTGCCAAGAGAGTGGATCAATGATGCTGGCAATGATGTGAAACCTGAGCTTATCGAATACTTAAAGCCACTTATTCAGGGAGAAACCGCTGTAGCCTACAAGAATGGTCTGCCTGACTATATGGATGTGTCACATCTTCACAAATGTAACTGATTTTAGCTGCCGCCTACACCCCGGTGTGGGCAGCAACAGCATATCTCCAAGGAGGTCGATTTACATGAAGAAAAAAGTACTTATAACCTGCGCCGTTGTGCTTGGCGTGATTTTGGCTGTTTATCTTGGCTTTGCCTTTTATTTTAGCAGCCACTATCTGTTCAACACAAAGATTAACTCTGTAAAATACGCAGGGAAAACCGCAAAAGAGGCAATAGAAAAAAATACAGCCCTAAGCCGCGACTATCTGCTCACAATCACTGATAGAAAAGGCAACAGCTTCTCACTTAAGGGACCTGATTTTTCCTATGAATATGTCTCAAACGGTGACGAGGAGCAAATCCTAAAAAGCCAGAATGCTTTTACATGGCCTGTCAGTCTCTTCAAATCTCAAAACTATACTCTAAAGGGTTCGTCCAAATATGACGATGCCGCTTTGGCGGAAAAGCTCAAGGCTCTTGATATTTTCAGTGATGACTACATTGAAAATCCGGAGGATGCCCACATCGAGATAAAAGACGGCAAATACAATGTGATTGAAGAGAGAAATGGCTGCAAGCCGATATATGACAGCATCCTTGCCGAGGTAAAGGATGCCCTGGACAATGAGCTTCCAAAGCTTAGCTTAAGTGATGACTGTTATGAAGCTCCAAAAATCACAAAGGAAAGCGATACAATCAAAAATGAAAAAGAAGCCCTCGACAAATACACTGCTTCAACCGTCACTTACAAAATTGAAGGTGCCGACGAGAAGCTTGACTCAGCCAAAATCCTTGATATGCTAAGCATCTCAGATGACGGCAGCGTGAGCATAGATGATGCCAAGGTCACTAAATATGTCCAGCAGCTTGCTTCCAAGTACAATACCTTCGGCCGCAAACGCTCATTCAAGACATCGTCCGGTGACACTATTGAAATAGGTGGTGGAGACTACGGATGGGTAGTCAGCAAGAAAAATGAGAAGGCCAAACTTCTTTCCGATTTAGAGGGAGGCAAGCCAGTGGAAAGAGAGCCTGTTTACGAGCAGACTGCTCTCTACCGAGGCGCTGACGACATAGGTAATACATACATAGAGATTGACTACACAAAGCAGCACATGTGGTATTACAAGGATGGTGCTCTCCAGATGGAGTCTGATTTCGTATCAGGTAATCTCGCCCGTCAGAATGGTTCCGTAGATGGTGTATACAAGATTGTTTACAAGCAGAGAAATGCTACTCTTGTCGGTGAGGGTTACTCTTCTCCTGTCAGCTATTTCATGCCGTTTGCCTACAATATAGGTATCCATGATGCCAGCTGGCGTGATACCTTCGGAGGAACAATTTACAAAACCTCCGGCTCACACGGATGTATCAATGTGCCGCCTGCTTTTGCAGAGCAGCTGTTCAACGCTGTGGATAAGGGCACTCCTGTTGTTGCCTACTATAGAGAGGCTGTCACTCTGACAAACAATGCTGCAAAGATGTCCAATGCTTACTCGTATGTAGCTCCTGATGCAGCGCAGTAAGTGTGGATTGCATTGTATCTTTTAATAATATGGGAAGGCGACCGGCGCATGGGAAATTCACCCTCGTGCGCCGGTCGCCTTCTCT
>OHJI01000464.1_pt1 | contig 16121 bp, 13 predicted proteins | sample 1568571 | NCBI WGS metagenome assembly OHJI01 (sample SAMEA3879583, study PRJEB24766) | human gut metagenome | biome: human-associated habitat; feature: feces | place: USA | collected 1985/1987
GATGCCCAGACGGTTGTAACCGAAAACGTTTTTGTCAGCATAAAAGATCTTGCCGACCTCCAGAGCAGTGCGGGCTTCCTTGTAGGCATCGGAAAGCTCCATGATATCATCTGCAACATTGCTGTAGGAAACCCAGGCAGAGGTCATGGCCTCTGTATTGAGCATATCCACCAGCATGCATGCGATACCCTCCAGTTCTTCGTAGCTTTCGGTGCTCTGAAGCTCACGTACTACGATGATGCCGGAATCATCCAGTGCAGTGATAAAATCCCGTGTACGGGCAGAAAAGATGTTGCGGATGGTAGCCAGGGCATTTTCGTCCTTGTGCTGCTTGGTTTCCACAAGAAATACCGCACGGCGGGCAGAAGGTGTAATATGAAGACGGGCAGCCTTGTTAAAAGCTTCTACCTGGGAATAACGGTCCAGGAGAAGATTTTGCATAAAGGAGTTCTTGTCTGTTTTTTCCGTATAGGCAGTGAGGAGACTTTCTACCTGGCAGACAGCAAGCTCTCCGATGGTAGAAGCCTGCTCTCCGGAGCCCCATACGATCAGAAGCATATTGCTCTGAGGTATGTTGTTCAGCTTGTACAGACTGCAGCTGCGGTTGGAGATGCATAAGGCAGGATCCTCCCGGAACTGAGCAAGCTTTTCAGAAGAAGGAAGTCGACGGTCCCCTGTGGAAATGTATATCTGGTCATTTTCATCCAGAATACAGAAATCAAGACCGCTGATCCGGTTCCAGTCATCCAGACATTTTTGAATTGTTTGCTGTATTTTCATAAAAAGCGTCCTTTCTGATGTGAAATAAAACTAGTGAAATAAAAAGAAACCCCGGGAAATCATATCCCCCGGGGTTACATTCTGTTTTTATGATTCGACGAGAATTAGTTTGTGATAGTAAGCTCTGTCTCTTTGTCGAAGAAGTGAGCTTTCTCCATATCGAATGCAAATCTGATCGGATCACCGGTCTTAGCTGTTGTACGAGGATCAACTCGTGCTGTAACCTGAGTTCCGTCAACATCGAAGTACAGGAATACTTCAGCACCAAGAAGCTCGTAAACTTTAACTACGGAGTTCATTGGTTTGCTTGGAGATGTCTCAAGGAACATCTGAGAATCATGGATATCCTCAGGACGGATACCAAGAACAACTTTCTTTCCAACATAGCCTTTGTCTTTCAGGACTTTAGCCTTAGCTGCCGGAACGATAACCTCATGCTCACTACCGATCGTAGCAATTACATTGCCGCCTTTCTCGGAGATAACAGCATCAAGGAAGTTCATCTGCGGAGATCCCATGAATCCTGCAACGAAGAGGTTGCCTGGTTTCTGATACAGGTTCTGTGGTGTATCAACCTGCTGAACAACACCGTCTTTCATAACAACGATTCTGGTACCAAGTGTCATAGCCTCTGTCTGGTCATGTGTTACATAGATGATGGTAGCACCAAGTCTCTGATGGATCTTGGAGATCTCGATACGCATCTGTACACGAAGCTTAGCATCCAGGTTGGAAAGAGGCTCATCCATAAGGAATACCTTAGGATTACGAACGATAGCACGTCCCATAGCAACTCGCTGTCTCTGACCACCGGACAGCTGACTCGGATATCTTTTCTCCAGGTCCTTCAGCCCGATCAGCTCTACCAGTTCCATAACCCTCTGCTTAATATACTTCTTGTCCGCCTTCTGCACCTTCAGGCCAAATGCAATATTATCATACACCGTCATATACCGGAAAAGAGCATAATTCTGGAACACAAATCCAATGCCTCGCTCGCTGGCAGGCACATCATTGACCACTCTTCCGTCGATGATGATCTCTCCGCTGTCCGGCTGCTCCAGACCGGCGATCATACGGAGAATCGTAGTCTTTCCGCTTCCACTGGGACCCAGAAGACCGATCAGCTTTCCCTTTTCGATACCAAAGCTTACATTATCAGATGCCTTGTAATCCCCATATGTTTTATTGATATTTTTTAACTCAACGTACATCGCCTTTTTCCCCCTTTCCCTTATGCTCCAGAACATTTCTTGCGATCAGAAGGATCACCGCCAGGATCACCAGGATCGAAGAAACCGCAAATGCCGGAACATACTGGAATTCGTTATAAAGAATTTCCACATGAAGCGGAAGTGTATTTGTTTTTCCACGGAGATGTCCGGACAGTACGGACACGGCTCCAAACTCTCCCATGGCTCTGGCTGTACACAGCACAACGCCATAGAGGAATGCCCACTTGATATGCGGAAATGTCACTCTGGTAAAAATCGTCCAGCCTTTTGCTCCCATCAGTGCTGCCGACTCTTCCTCATCGGACCCTATGGATTCCAGAACCGGTATGATCTCTCTGGACACAAATGGAAACGTGACAAAAATCGTTGCCAGGATAATTCCCGGAACTGCAAATACAATCTGGATTCCTGCACTTTCAAGAACAGAATAAAGAGGACTCTGCTTTCCAAAAACCAGGATATAGATAAGACCTGCGATAACCGGTGATACCGTAACCGGAACATCGATCAAAGTGGTAAGGAGTTTTTTTCCCCGAAAATGAAATCTGGTCATTGCCCATGCCGCACACAGACCAAAGATCGTGTTGCATACAACAGCCGCAGCCGTCGCCCCAATGGTCAGCTTCAGCGCTTTCAGCGTGTACTCATCTGTCACCGCCTGCACATAGCACTGCCAGCCCTTGCTCAGCGCCTGGGTTACAACAACCACCAGAGGCAGTACCAGCATCACAAAAAGAAAGATCACGGAAATCCCGATAAGGATCCATTTCACCGGCCCGGAAGCCTGCTTCTTTTTTTCATCCATTATGCATCCCTCCCTCTGATACGTTTCGTATTTCTTGCCTGCACCAGATTCACACCAAACAGGATCAGAAATGATACTGCCAGTGTAACCAGTGCGATAGCTGTTGCGCTTTCATAGTCAAACTCCTGAAGCTTTGACATGATGATCAGCGGCGTGATCTCTGTATAGTAAGGTTTGTTTCCTGCGATAAAAACAACACTTCCGTATTCTCCTAGGCAGCGTCCGAAGGCAAGTCCCGCCCCGGAAAGCATTGCCGGCAGAAGTTCCGGAAGAATAACCCTGCGAAAAACGGTGAATGGCTTTGCACCCATGACACGAGCCGCCTCCTCATAAGAACCGTCCAGCTTCTCCAGAACCGGCTGAATGGCCCTGACTACAAAAGGGATTCCCACAAAGATCAATGCCACCGTGATACCGATTCTGGTATATGCGATCTTAATACCGAAATTTGCAAAAAAGCTTCCCACCAGACCTTTATCGGATGTCAGGGATGTCAGTGAGATACCGGCAACTGCAGTCGGCAGTGCGAAAGGCAGCTCGATCATTCCATCCATGATCCTTTTTCCCGGAAAATCATATCTTACCAGCACCCACGCAAGGACCAGTCCCATAATGGCATTGATCACTGTGGCCGCAAATGCGGTAATAAAGCTTACATAGAATCCGGACAAAACCCTCGGCCGCGTGATCACCTCAATAAATTCCCGAAGCCCCAGCCGCGCCGAGTATACTGCCAGAGACGCAAGAGGGATCAGAACTACGATACTCAGCATCGCCAAAGTCACTCCCATTGTCAGTCCAAAGCCTGGTATCACACGTTTACTCTGTTGTTTCTTCATTTCTGTCTCCCCTCTTTTCTATTCTAAGTTTCTGAGCTGTTACAAAATCTCAGGCTCTTCTACTCTTCATAGATCTCATCAAACACTCCGCCGTCTGCGAAATGCTTTTTCTGAACTGCATCCCAGCCGCCGAAATCTTTGATCGTTGTCAGCTTCACCTTCAGATCAAAAGTATCTGCATGCTTTTTCAGGATCGTCTGATCAACCGGCCTATAGTAATTCTCCGCGATCAGCTCCTGAGCTTCATCGGAATACAGATATTTCAGATATGCTTTCGCAGCTTCTGCATTATCATGCTTTTTCACATTTTCATCTACAACAGCAACGGATGGCTGTGCCAGGATACTGATGCCCGGCGTTACGATCTCGTAATCATCCGGATTATCCCTTACAGAAAGAAACGCTTCATTTTCCCAGGCGATCAGCACATCACCCTGCCCGTTTTCCACGAAAGAGGTTGTGGCACCTCTTGCACCGGAATCCAGAACCAGGACATTTTTGTAAAGCTTCTTGATAAAGGCTTTCATCTCTGTCTCGTTGCCGTTATATTTCTCATTTGCATAAGCCCAGGCTGCCATGTAATTCCAGCGGGCACCACCGGAGGTTTTCGGATTGGGAGTGATCACCCCCACACCATCCTTTGTCAGATCATCCCAGTCATGGATATTTTTCGGATTTCCCTTCCGAACAAGAAATACAATGGTGGAAGTATAAGGAGCACTGTCATCCGGATATTCATCGATCCAGCCCTTGTCGATCAGACCGGCATTCCGGATCGCATCGATATCATATTCCAGTGCAAGTGTCGCCACATCTGCCGGAAGTCCGTTGGAAATCTCAAGGGCTTGCTTTCCGGAACCGCCATGAGACTGGATCACATCCACACTCTGACCTGTTTCCTCTTTCCAATATTTTGAAAAAATCTTATTATATGCTTCATAAAATTCTCTGGTCGGATCATAGGACACATTGATGATCTCCACATGATTTTTATCCTTTGTATTGTTTCCCGATACTGCAAAAGTTCCTGCCAGTACCACTGCTGCCAGTGTGATACAGACACCTGCAATGCGTTTTCTTTTCATGATCTGTGTACTCCTTTACAACCACATTTTTATTTGGAAATCTTTTTCCCACCAATGTAACTGCTTCATTTCGCTGTCAAATCATACCTGTTCTTTCCGTTTACTGTGGTTCTGTAATTTTTTTATTTGAATTGAATACATTAAACCATATTATTCCCATTAATTAAATAGGAATATCTGAAAACGTTTTCACGAAATACTCTGGTCATAGCGCATCCGCATCCTGTCTGTCACTATATCTGCGCATCCGCAATCCTCAGATACAATAATCGCTCCACATACTGTCCTCCACACTGCTGCAGCTGTTCCGTATCATCAGTCTGCCTTCCAGCTCCATTCGCACAATACCGGAATGCCCGCCCTTCAGCCGGTCCAGCAGCAGGTATAATGCAAATTTTCCCATATCCTCCTTGGGCAGGCTCACCGTTGTCAGCATCGGTCTGGTAAACTGTGCCTCCTGTATATCATCGCTGGATATGATCGAAGGCATATAATACCGGTTCCGAAATTTATTCAGGCACTTCAGCATTCCGATCGCCGAAATATCATTGGCACAGTAGATTCCGGTTGGCATGTCGTCCGACTGAAAGAACTTTTCCATGGCCTCGTAGCCCTCGGCCTCAGTCTGCTTTGTTTCGATAACATACTCCGGTATCACATCCAGATCATGCTTCTTCAGTGTTTCCAGATACCCGTTATACCGGTCCTCGCTGTGACACTGGCCAATATATCCGATATTTTTGTGACCCAGGGAGATCAGATATTCCACTGCCGCTGCTGCGATCTTTTTCCCATCACAAAGGACCTCATCCACTTCATAATTGGTAGAATTCCGGTTCACCGATACCACACTCTTATACTTCTTATTCAACTTCTTCAAAGCCTCTTTATTACATCTGCCGATGATGATCAGTCCGTCCCTTTTCCCTTCCACCTCGTCATACATTCCGTCGATCAGCCGGTCCAGATTCTCCCTTCGGCACTTCCGGTCATCGGAAAACACAGACATATACCATACTTTGGAAAGAATGCAGTTTTTATCATGGATCTCACTTTCGATCACCCGAAGGAGCTCCGCAAAAAACGGATCCGTTGTGGAAGAATCGGTTCTTGTCATCAGGATATTGATGTACCTGCTTTGCGGAAACGCCTTTTTTCAGATTCCGGGCCGCCTCGTTGGGCACATAATTCATCTCGATAGCTGTTTTCCATATCTTATCCCTGAGTCCGGAAACAGAACATTTATAATTGGGATTATTCAAAACTCTGGAAACCGTCGCCGGTGAAACCCCTGCCTTTTCTGCGATCTTCTTGATGGACATGTACCCGTCCCCTCCCTCTGAAAAAAGTCTACCCGCTACCAGTCCTGTAAGCTGCTCAACGTCATCTATGTAACTCAGCATCATCAGTGTAACAGAACTTTTTATCATTCCTTATTTCATAGTAATTAAATATGTTTTATATGATAATAAGAGTTTTGAAAAAAGTCAATCTTATTTTGTGAAAACGTGTTCTTTTTTTGCCTGCATCTTCCAGTAGACCACCCGGATTCTGCGCCTTGCCCATCTCATTTAGCATTACATTACCAGGCAAGGCACACTACAAAAAAATACCTTACACAGAGTTACTGTGGAAGGTATTTTTTGCGATCATCACTTATTATTGTCCTTTAATTTTCTTTTGATATATTCTTCTATCAATTCCAATAATTGTTTACCCGTTTCTATCTGTTCTTCTGCTTCTTCTCTTGTTGCAATATAAAAATCATCATAATCGCTGGCATGTCTGATTTCTTCTGCTTCTACGATTTTTCGTCCAAGTTTTCTGGGAAAAATCTCTGTTTTAATATAATTCTTATTGAAATTTGCTAATGCATCTTTATGACGTTTATATGCATTTCCATCTAGTGCATGTATTGCTGAAATTGCATGATAAATACCATAATATGCCCGATTATTAGCACCTCGAAATTCTTTTGCATTCAAAAGAATTTCCGCAGCTTTAATATCACTTTGGGCAGTTTCAATCCGATAAAAAATAAGATCTTTCTGCGTTCCTTTTTCATCAGGCTGCATCAAATAATTTTACCCCCTCTTTCTTTACATTTGCATAAAATGGATAAACATCAACCCAATTCAGAAAATGTTTTTCACTTTTTGCAATTGGCTTAATATCAAGATCATGATCCATATTAAAATCAAAAGTTTCTCCTGCCAATTCATGACGATACTGCTTAATATCTATATCAGACAGATCAAGGAGAATCATAATATCGATATCAGAATCTTCTCTATAATCTCCTCTGGCATATGAGCCGTATAAAATAACACTTTTCAAATGTTTCCCATATATTTTCTGTAATATTTTTGTGTATTGTTCCAACAATGTCTTCATCGATACCGGCATAATCCCGCCCCCTTCTATCTGATAAAACATCTTTATTCGATAACCACTATTTCTTCCATTTAATTATACGCTTTTATATCATTATTCCGCAATGAAATTTTTTCGACATAATTCTCCAGACATACAAAAACAGACTGAGAACCTGATATATATTCTTATCAAGCTCCAGTCTGTTTTGCGTGCTCAAATATATAAGATATAACTATGAGCAAATAACAAATGCGGATTGCTAATATCCCTTGAATTATTTAACCGTTACCTTACAGGTCAGTTTTTTAGAACCACTCTGAACGGTGATAGTTGCAGTTCCTTTTCTGATGCCTTTTACAACTCCTTTGGATGTGACAGTTGCGATTTTTTTGTTGGATGATCTATAAGTGACCTTCTCATCAGTATTTCTTGGTGTTGCAACGGCTTTGATGGTGAAGGTTTTTCCTCTGTTCACGGTCTTTGTTTTTGGTACACCGGTGAGTTTTGTTGTTTTGACTTTTGGCATTACCTTGATGGTAACAACTGATTTTTTGCTTCCGGCTTTTACTGTAATCTTTGCAGTTCCTACCTGTTTTCCTGTGACAACACCTTTGGAATTTACAGTTGCGATGTTCTTGTTTGAAGTGCTGTATGTAACCTTATCCTGACTTGTGATCGGGTCAAGAACTGGTTTCAGAGTTACTGTTTTTCCTTTGTAGATGCGGGTGGATTTCAGGTTTGTGATGTAGCGGGTAGATACCTTGCCTTTCTGAACGGTTATCATTACAGCAACTGATACTCCACTTTTTAAATTAATATCCACATACGTTTTTCCGGATTTGTTTTTTGCAGTAAGTTTGAATGTACCATTTTTGCTGACATTGGACACTGTTACAAGATTCTTATTTCTTGCTGTTACACTCTTTACATAATCTCCTTTTGTAAAACCGGAAGCACGGACTGCAGTTGTGGACTGGCCATATTTCATGGTAGTCTGATCTACATTAACATGGACCGTATAAGTCAGAATTTCTCCAAATTCTATCTGTCCGCACCGCTTACAAGTTCTCTCATTCTGATAAGCCTCTGATGCATCTATCGGGTAGCTTTTTCCAATCTGGTATCCATGAGCACCTGTTGCAATCTCCCGCAATTTCCATTCTGACCATTCATGCCCCAGTATAGGAGTAATCAACTCATCATTCGGATCAGAAATCTCCTTTTTTGCCTCTTTGTCCAAAAAACACTTTCCGCATTTCATGCACTGATAGTATTCACGTCTGCCTGAGTTCCAGCAATTGGCAGCTAATCCCGGAACTAATTCCAGTTCATGGCCTGTTGCAGGATATACTACAGATTCTAATTCATTTCCATTGTATGTATCATCATAATTTTTTCCGCAGGATTCACAATGCCAGTAACCTCTGTTTCCATCTTCCGTACAGGTTGCTTCTTTCCAGTCAACCCAGGTAAATTTATGTTCAAGCTTCTCGATTTTTGTCTCACCGGAAACTACAGTTCCTGCCTCATTACTGAAATCTTTTCCACATACATTGCAATGCCAGTATTCGATATTTCCCTCGTTTATACAGGTTGGCTCAACACTTGCATAATGTGTTAACGGATCTGCAACATTATGGAAGGCAAAGCTTTCTCCTGCTGCATAGGTTTCGGCTGTGGAACCTTTATGGCCTATGATCACAAGTGTACTGTTCTTCTCAGTATCTGAATTGTAGCCGATCGCACGTTTCTCGATTTTTACAGAATTTCCTGGAATGTAAACACTTCTGAGCGCCTGGCAGCCTTTAAATGCATCGGTGTCAATCTTGGTTACATTTTCTGGGATGGTGATGTCTTTAAGTTTACTGCAGTCTACAAATGTACCATATACAACACTTGTCAGTCCTTTTGATAAATGAATTGCTTCGAGACCATAACAGATTGAAAATGCATATTCCCCAATTTCTGTTACACTATCTGGAAGTTCTAGACTCTTAATGCTACGACACCAGGTAAATGCATGCTCTCCAATTGTTTTCAGATTCTTCGGGAATTTTATGCTTTCAAGATTGTCATCATCATCAAATGTACCGTCTTTGATCTCGGTGATACTGTCCGGAAGTTCAACTGTTTTTAAATTGTCATTACTTGCAAATGCATATTTTCCTATATCTGTTACGGATCCCGGAACTATCATCGTACTGTATTGACCACTTGAAAATGCACTGTCTCCGATTGTTTTCAGTCCATTTGGTAATTTGAACTCTGTTACCCCAGTGTTCCTAAATGCGCCAGCTTCAATCGTTGTCATTCCAGCTGGCAGATTAATTTCCGTCAGTCTTCCACAGCCTGAAAAAGCCGCTTCTCCAATTTCTGTGACACCGTCTGGAATTACAATACTGTTCAATCTTCCGCACCCTGAAAACATAGAATTATTTATACGTTTAAGTCCGTATGGAAGTTTAACACTTCTCAAATCTGAACAACCGGAAAATACTCCTGTTCCTATATCTGTCAGATTATCCGGAATTTCAATAGCTGTTAGGCTACTGCAATTATAAAAAGTATTCGCTTCTATACTTTTCAGATTTTTGGAAAGTGTTACATTGCTGAGCTTCTCACAATTTCCAAATGCGTTCTCTCCTAAAGTTGTCAGGCTATCCGGCAAAACAATATTGCTTAAGCTGCTGCAGTTCTCAAACGCAGCCTTTCCAATTGATGTCACACTGTTGGGAATATTAATACTGCTCAGACTATTGCAATTATAGAACATACTTTCTTCAATAGTTGTAAGTCCCTCTGGTAATACAATATTATTCAGCTTTCCACATTGGCTAAATGCTCTCTGTTTTATTGATGTTACACTTTTAGGAATATTAATATTGCTCAGACTGCTGCAATACTGAAATGCACCTTCACCTATAGTCGTTACTCCATCCTTTAATACAACATCTTTCAGATTGCTGCATCCATAAAATGTCTCTCTTTCTATTGTTGACACACTCTTAGGAATATTAATACTGCTTAAACTATCGCAATTGCTGAATGCGCATTCTCCAATACTTGTCAGGTTTTCCGACAATATAATTGTACTTAAATTACTACAACCTGAAAATGTATAATTTCCCAAACTTGTTAAACTTTTTGGTAATGTAACACTGGTTAAATTCTTACAATCCTGAAATATACCATCCCATGACCCACAATTAAGAGAAGTAATTCCTTCTCCAATTTCTATGCTTTTAATCCTTTCATCATTTCTAAACTGCCAGGAAAATGCCACACCACTACCTTCAATCACAAGCCGTCCATCCCCATACAGCTTATAAGTAGCATTACTTCCACAGCTTCCACTGTCAACAACTTCCGAACTGTCGCCCGCACCAGCTATCACAGCTTCTCCATCTGAAAAACCATTTTCCACTTCTGCTTCCAGTTCTACATTCTCAGAGCTGTCTGCTTCTGTCTCTACATTCAGTTCCTCTGCACTGTCGTCAAACATCTCCAGATTACTGGCATCGTCAGCCTGCGCATTCTCATCGGATACTTCACTTTCAGTTTCTTCCTCGCCTTCTGCGTCTGACGCTGCAGCGACAGTTTCCTCACTTTCATCCGCTCCTGCAGTTTCATTTTCCGCTGCATCTACTGCAATTTCCGCTGTTGTCTCTGTCGCTGTATCTCCGTTTTCTGTTCCTGCTACTTCTGTTTCATCTGCCTGAAATTCCTCAGCCGCATACACAGACACAGTCTCCACCGGAGCCGCCGCTGTTGTCAGGATCATAGCCGCGGACAGCAGCCATGCAATGTTCTTTTTCTTCATAGATTTCCCCCATTTTCCAATTCATATTTATACCAAAATTATAAATTTCCCATCACATTTAATCAAGCTTTGTTTAGAATATTTTCGTCATATTTTGTCTGTTTACAGACATTTTTGAACGTTTTTTCTACTATGAAAACCCGGCAGCTCCACATGTGAAAACTTTTGTACCTGCTTTATTACCAAAATACCAAAAATACGACGTGCAGTTATTCAAAATAAATATCTGTACTTTCTTCTCCTGTTCATAATAATCTCAAATACTCTTTCTTTATATTCCTGCGGATAATAACTTTCCATATCCAATATTTCTTTTACGTCTTTTTTAGTAAATTCCAGACTTATCTGCTGACCATACAATTCTTCCGCAATCTCAATCTGCTCATCAAAATCTTCACACAGAGTTTTTGATCGTACCTCCTCTATCAGATTATTTATGTTTTCTTCCATCGGATAATCCATCTGTATATCTGATAGCAGTCCTGCACCATTATCAAATATTGGACATAAATGATATTTTTCTTCTGCATCCATTAAGACTCCAATATTATGCATATGCCGATCTTCATTCATAAAAAATGTATCAATTGCCAGGATCTTACTCATATACTTTCCAAAATCGCTAATTCCCGTAATGCGTTCCGTCTGATCTACTATAAATTCCAGTCTTTCCGAATGTTCTGGAATCGTGAATAATTTTTTATAAAGACTTTCATTATAAAATCCATAAAAAAGTCTTTCTAATGTAATAAGCTGCCATCCCTCAGGCAAAAAATTTTCACTTTTACATCCCAGATATTTTCTTCTCTTATAATTAATCTCTTCTGTTTTATATAAAACATACTCTTCCTGTTTCAGCGAAGATTTTTCCAGCAAACGTGAAACAACATATTCCACCAATCCCTCATATCCCATATAATCAGCTTTATACCATACATTGTTCCTGCACCATTTCAATTGGTTTCCTTTTGACGATTGTCTGTCATTTGTTTTGATATCCTGTTCAAAAAGCTGTACCATTTTTACCTCTCAATCCTGATCCAGAAATCATCCTCTGCCATTCTTCCTTCGGTCTTTTCTATGATCATAAACGGATCATAAAATGGCAGATTCAAATCTTCTAATACCAATTTTATTTTGTCTCGTTGTCTCGGGAAACACCGAGATTCCAGAAATTCCTCGTATTCTTCAAAGGTTGGTTTTTCATTTCGGCCAAATGCTTTTTTAATAAAATTGTTTGTATAATTATATATTTTTACTTTTCTGCCTCTCTCATCCACATCAATAATCGTACATATTTCACTCTTAAACATGTACCATAAGCGTATCGGATATTCTTTTTCCGGCACGCGGAGGTTTTCCTCTATCTGAGGATACTCGTTTAAAATATGAACTAATGTCGTAACCGGTCCTGTAATATCCCGATTTTCACTTTCCCATCTTTCTATTGTTTTCTGAGATACATTTACTAACTTTGCAAAATCTTTTTGTGTAAGCTTCAATTTCTTCCTTAAAATTCGTATATCTTCTGCCCGTATCGAATGTTTCACAGCATATCCTGTCATTTTAGATTCCCCCTTTTTTATTAATATACCCTTATTTTAAGGGCATAACAAGCTATTTTATTCCTTATTTTAAGGGTTTTCTATATTTATAAAAAACCCGGCAGCTGCACATGTGAAAACTCTCCATGTTTCATCTGCCGGGCTTCTGTTTTTATTTTCTTTTGTATTCTTTCACTGTTATGGCGATTTTACGTACGCCTGCTTCATCGTTACTTCACCGTTATCTTACAGTTCAGTTTTTTCGCTCCGCTCTGCACGGTGATCACGGCCGTCCCTTTTCGGATTCCCTTTACAACACCTTTGGAATTTACCGTAGCGATCCTGCGATCCGAGGAACGGAAAAGAATCTTTTCGTCGCTGTAATACGGCACGGTCACTGCCTGGATCGTATATGTTTTTCCACGAAGTATGGTTTTTGTTTTGGGCACGCCGGTCATCTTTGCGGTCCTTACTGCGGCAGTATTGTTCAAAAAACGGAACCCATTTTTCTTTGCGTAAGTCTGAGCAGTAGAACCCTTTTTTCCGGCAATGACAAAAGTTTTATTTTTTCCACTATTGAAATTATAGCCGATCGCTTCTTTTTCTATTACTGTTTTACTGTTGAGGATCGTAATCTTTTTCATTGCCAGGCAATCATAAAAAGCATGGCTTCTGATCTTTTTCACACTGGCAGGTACTGTAATATTCCCCAGTTTTCGACAATTACTGAATACACCGTTCCCGATCTCTGTAAGCTTCTTCGGCAACGACACCTTTCTGAGATCTGGACAAAAAGAAAACGCACCTTCACCAATAACCGTAACACTGTCCGGAAAGCTTACTCCTGTCAAACCGCAATGCCGAAAGGCCGCTCTTTCTATCCTGGAAACGCCCTGTCCAAGCGTAACCTTTTTCAGCTTCATATCCGCCTCAAATAACGATTCCGGTAATATTTTCACACTTCCCGGAATGCTGACAGATTCCAGATTGTTACAGTAACTGAAAGCATATTCATCAATTTTTGTCACAGTTTTCGGTACATCCAGGCTCATAAGCTTACTCTGGTAAAAAGCATATGCACCAATACTTTTCATTCCATCAGGAAGCTTGATCCTGGTGATCGCAGTATCTCCAAATGCTCTTACTCCAATACTCCGCAGAGTTCCCGGCAACGAAATCCTCTTCATATTTCTGCAGCCTGAAAAGGTTCTGTCACCGATTCCCGTGATCCCAGATGCAACGGTTACTGTTTTTATCATTGCTGATCTGTATGAAAAATCATCGGTAACCTTAACCTCCCCTTTTCCCTGTATCTGCAGGTTTCCATTGGAGTACAACCGGTAAACAGCTTTGCTTCCACAGGAGCCCTTCGCAACAAGCTTTGCAGTGCTCTGCGCACCTGCTGTCGATGCTTCCTGTGCATATTCAGCCGCATAACCAGTCTGTGCATGTACAGCCACAGAAGATACACAGGACCCTGTCAGGATCATTGCCGTTGATAACAGTATTGCGATTTTTTTCCCAAACATAAAAGCTCCCTCCCTGAGAATCGATCGGATATCCACGATCTTCTCTCATGCAGCACCAAAAGGACCGGCATACATCCGGTCCTCATGTTCATCATTTAGAATCTGTTGGTTAATCCAACCACATACATATCTTCTTTATATTCCGGAATCTTCACAAGAAGTCCCTCTGCAGTATCTTCAGTTTCTACCTTCACTGCCGGATCAAATGGTCTCAGCGCTCCGTGATAGCCCTTGATCAGGAATTCATTGGCACCTTCCTTCAGATGATCTGCAAACACATTCAGATTTCCGTCTTTCTGTGTATAATGGAGCTCGATTCCACTCTCAAGCAACTCAGATTCACGGTCACTGCAGCGTGTTCCGTAAATACCGTCATGGTTTACCTTCAGCCATGCACCCAGGATCTTCAGTCTTCTTACCTGCTCCTCCGGGATAGTTCCGTCTGCCTTCGGGCCGATGTTCAGGAGAAGATTTCCGTTATTTGCCACTGTTCCGACAAGAAGTGAGATCAGATCCGGAACAGAGATCAGCTTGTCATCGCCTTCGTTGGCATTATAACCGAAAGATAAGCCCATTCCACGGCACATCTCCCATTTCTCATTTCTGTTTACAGAACCGGATTTATATTCCTTAGTAAGGAAATCGTGATAACGTCCGTTGAAACGGTCATTTACCACACCCTCCGGAACCTTATTGTAATAATGTGCAAAGAAATACGGCATCATCTCTTCACTCTGTGTCGGCCATCCGATATCATTCCAGAACACACTCGGTGCATAATCATCAACAAGCTCTTTCATCTGATTATAGGAATAATCTGCATATGCAAATGTCGGGCTGGCTGTTCCAAACAGATCATCATCCTCAAAAATAGGATCGTTTGCATACTGCCAGTCGATCAGTCCGGAATAATACAGACCCATGCGGATTCCTGCGTCACGGACAGCTTCTGTCAGCTCACCGGTGATATTTCTCTTCGGTCCCATTTCTACGGAATTGAAATGTGTATATTTACTTGGGAACAGGCAGAATCCGTCATGATGCTTGGTTGTCAGAACAACATACTCCGCACCTGCTTCTTTGAAGATCTCTGCCCACTGCTTCGGATCCCAGTTTTCAGCTTTCCACATAGGAATAAAATCTTCGTATTTGAAATCTTTTCCGTATTTTTCTATATGATGCTTATATGTAGGGCCTTTTCCAATGTTCAGAGAATTGTAATACCATTCTGCATACGGATTATCCGCAAACCATTCCTTGGAATCAACCTCTCCCAGCTCCCATGTATGCGGTGCAAATGCCGGCACGGAATAAATTCCCCAATGGATAAAAATTCCAAATTTACAATCCTCATACCATTTTGGAACTGTGTGTGCATTTACAGAGTTCCAGTTTCCTGTGAATCTTACATCTCCCATAATTAAAATACCTTATCCTTTCTGTCCTTTCAAAAAGACATTATAATTTACTTGCTTCCCCCAACAGCTATTCTACTGTGATCTTCAATACCACCGGCATATCTCCCGCCTCAATAACCCCTCTTCCGCAGGAAATATCCAGTTCTTTATTTCTCGCAAATGCCGGATGCAGATCTGTTCCGAGGATCTCAATATCCCGGATCGTGGATTTCAAAAGCTTCATATCATTGCCAAGAGCTTTGATATGAATCTCTCCATCCTCCGGCCAGTGCAGAACAGTCGCATAAATATGATTGCTCTTACTTGTAAAACGGATATCCTCAGAAGTAAAGTGCTTATCATAGGTATCCGTGAAATGTCCCTCCGGAACCACCGTCGGTCCCTCTCCGAATATCTTCCAGTATCTGGTTCCGTATATCGCCTCTCCGTTTACCTTCAGCCATTTTCCCATTTCTCTCAGGATATGTGCATCCTCTTCCGGAATTGTTCCATCCGGCTTCGGTCCAATATTAAGAAGAAGTGCACCATTTTTGCTGACTACATCGATCAGATCCAGCACTACATCGGAAGGCTTCTTATAATCATTTCCAATGGTATAGCCCCAGGAGTTCTTAGCTACAGACGTATCATTCTGCCACAGATCCGGTGTGATATGATCTAACTGACCTCTTTCCAGATCATTCACTGCGC
>OHJI01000472.1_pt1 | contig 15757 bp, 11 predicted proteins | sample 1568571 | NCBI WGS metagenome assembly OHJI01 (sample SAMEA3879583, study PRJEB24766) | human gut metagenome | biome: human-associated habitat; feature: feces | place: USA | collected 1985/1987
CCTTTTCTTCCTTACATTTACATTTATGGACCGCAAGTTCGACAGCCAGCTTGTCGAAGCAGGTCTCATGACAGCCGAGAAATCACCGGAAGACGAATTCCACCTCAGCGACCTCGGCAAGATCTTCAGCAGCAAGATGTTCTGGATTGTCGCTCTGCTCTGCGTACTCTATTACAGCGCAATCTTCCCATTCCAGAGATATGCACCTAACTACCTCGAGATTACCCTCGGAGTATCCGCTGAAACCGCTTCACGCCTGTTCAGCTGCTTCCCGATTCTCGCAATGGTACTTACTCCGTTCCTCGGAGCATTCCTCGACTTCAAGGGCAAGGGCGCGTCAATGCTGATGTTGGGTGCCATCATCATGATTGTCTGCCACCTCAGCTTCGCATTCCTTCTGCCGGCATTCCCGAGCAAGGCATTGGCACTGATACTGATCGTAACTCTCGGAGTATCCTTCTCATTGGTCCCTGCCGCTCTCTGGCCGTCAGTTCCTAAGATCATCGACGAGAAGATTCTCGGTTCCGCATACTGCCTGATTTTCTGGGTTCAGAACATCGGACTCTGCCTGGTTCCGCTTCTTATCGGCGCTACACTTCAGGCAACCGGAGGATATATGGTTCCGATGATTATCTTCTCCACATTCGGAGTGCTCGCCTTCATACTGTCATTCATGCTCAAGTTCGAGGACAGGAAGAAGGGATATGGCCTGGAGCTTCCTAACGTCAAGGAATAGTCCCGATGGCTACAGATACAGCAAAGATCCGCAACATCACACGTTGGCTGGCACTCGCCTGCCTGGTGGTTCCGATGTTCGGATCTTACTTTTTCGATGATATGTTCTCATCCCTGTCACAGCTTTTCCGCTCACCGGAACTGCTGGAACTGGGATGGGATTCTGCCGACTACGGCTTCTACGCAGGCGGTTACTCATTCCTCTGCGTATGGGGAGGCCTGATTGTCTGCGGAATGCTCTTAGACAAATGGGGTGTCAGGATAACCGGCTCCATCTTCGTGGGACTTATGGCAGCCGGCGCCGCCATCGTGACTTTCGCGATAACGTCTGGGATGGCTCCTTCATCTTCATTGCTCACAGCCTATGCCGGATGCATGATATTCGGTCTCGGCAGCGAAATCGCAGGCGTGGCAGTGACTCGGTCCATCGCCAAATGGTTCAAGGGCAGGAATATGGCTCTCGCAATGGGACTGCAGCTGGCCATCGCCCGACTCGGTACTGCACTGGCATTGATACTTTCACCGCTTCTTGTTACGGCTAAACCGGCCGGAGAAGCCTACACATTGGCAGAAACCGCCCGTCCCGCATTCGCCGGACTGGTTATCCTGATGGTGGGGTGCATCGTCTGGGCGATTTTCGTGGCAATGGATGCGAGATTCGATTCCGTGACGGGCGAGACAGACAGGAAAGAGACTTCAGAAGAAGACAAGTTCAAGTTCACCGACATATTCAAGGTGCTGGGCAACAAGTACTTCATAATGTCGGCGCTGCTCTGCGTGTTCTTCTACTGCAGCATCATTTCATTCAAGAAATTCGCCACCTCCATATTGATTCCGAGATTCGACCTGCCGGTGGACAGCGCAAGCCTGATGGTGTCAATGATTCCGTTCTTCACGGTAATCTTCGCACCGCTTTTCGGCCTTTTAGTGGACAAGGTAGGCAAGGGAACCAGATGGATGATAACGGGTTCCGTCCTGGTCCTCGTTTCCCATCTGATGATAGCATTTGCGCCTCAGGGCGTTCAGGCTTACGGATATGTGGCTATCGCAATGTTGGGTGTCGGCTACTCTCTCGTTCCTGCCGCCCTCTGGCCGACCATACCGAAGATCATTCCTGAGAAGAATCTCGGCACTGCATATTCTCTGATCTATTGGATTCAGAATATGGGCATGCTGCTTGTTCCGATTGCGGTCGGCTTCATCTTCAGAAATGAGGTGACAATGCCGGGGAACGCCGCCCAGGAACAGAACGCGGCGCTGCATGCCGAACTGATTTTCATCACGCTCAGCATTCTCGCCATTCTGATTTCAGTACTGTATGCAAGGTCTTCGGACAAGGCTCCCGAATTAGGCATTGACAAGGCGATAAAATAGTGTGCAGATGGGTTGGCGCTTGCTTATTTCCCGTCCGGAAGGCGGAAGCCTGTGACTTTCATCACACGATCCGGTGTTTCAGGGGTTCCAGTCATTGGGGCCCCTTTGTCCATTGACCTGATTTCCAGCATCTCGGCCGGCGAAAGTTCGAAATCGAAAACATCCGCATTGGCCTTGATCCTTTCACGGTGGACGCTCTTCGGGATGATGATGACTCCGCATTGGAGCTGATAGCGGAGGGCGACCTGGCGGGTGGACTTCCCGTGGCGGGCAGCTATCTCCAAAAGTTCGTCAATACGGCCCTGTCCGAACGGCATGTAGCCTTCGTGCGCCACTCCGAGACGCTCCAGCCACTCGTGCTCTTCCAAGCGCTGAGCATAGAGGTTCGTCTCGATCTGATTCACTGCCGGAGCTGTCTCATTGAAGTTCATCAGGTCAATGAGCCTGTCGGTATTGAAGTTGGAGACTCCGATTGCACGGACCAGGCCCTCGCGGTTCATCGCTTCGAAATCGCGCCATGCGGCATAGATGTCGCCATAGGGCCAATGCAGCAGGACAAGGTCAATGTAGTCTGTGCGGAGCTTCTTCATTGACTCCATCAATGATGCCCTCGCATCGGAAAATCTTGTCGGCCATACTTTGGTGGTGATGAATATGTCTTCACGCGGGACGTCAGAGGAGGCAACCGCCTGACCGACAAGTTCCTCATTTTCATAGAACTGTGCCGTATCTATCATCCTGTAACCGAGTTCGAGCGCATCCCTTACGCTCGTCAGGCATTCGCTCGGATCGGTGGTCTTGTAAGTTCCCAATCCGAGAACCGGCATCTCCACGCCATTGTTAAGTGTAACCGTTTTCATATTTCCGTGATTTTATTGTCTGTTTTATAGCCACAAATTACAGTCACAAAAATAATAAAAAACTCAGATAGTAGGCATCCTGCATAAGCGAGGTTCACACGAGCCCTCGGGGGCGGTACGCCCTTTCAGGGCTATCCTTCCCACCGCGAAGCGGCGGGCCCCTTCCGCTCACGAAGCCGCGGACGGCTACGCCGCCCCGAGGGCTCGTGCGAACACTGCAATGCACACTGATGGATATCGTAAATTATTTGATTTTATGTGGTTTGGAATGATTTTTTTGCGATTTTATGAAAAAATTTTGCAGATATTTCAAATTATCGTACATTTATGCGGATATAGAAACTGGAATAAATACTGGAAATAAAGAACAAACAATAAGATAAGAGGTATGAAAATGAAACGCATCTTAGCATTACTCTGTGCAGCTGCAACATTGACATTGAGCTGCAAAAAATCTTCTTCCGAACCTGCTCCGGGCCCGGAAAGCAAAGATTTCACTATCGAACAGACGGACCTCACACAGGGTTCCTTCGGCGTTCGCATCACACCTAAGGACAATGAAGGCACTTACTACTTCAACGTCATCTCCAAAGAGGATTTCGCCAAATTGTACAGCAGCGACTCCGACAAACTTACAGCAGCCTACAAGGCATGGTTCGAGCAGATCGCCACGGCAAACGGACTGGCTCTGCAGGACATTCTCAAGGAAGCACTTTTAAGCGGAATGCAGAATAAGCCATATACTGCACTCGTACCGAACACTGAATATGTATTCTTCGTATATGGCCTCGACCTCGACGGAAAAGCCACTACCGCGGTGAGCTACTATGAGTTCAAGACACTTGAGCCAAAGCTGGATGAGACGGTGACATTCACCATCACACCGACCGAGATAAAGTCCACCTACTTCGTATTCGATATCGAGCCGAGCAACCCTGACATTTTCTATTTCTTCGACATTATGCCGGCTTATGAATATGAAGACCAGTGCGCAAATGACCCGGCCAACATTCCAAGTTTCGTAAAAACATTCATAACATCTCTCAAGACTGAAAACGACACGTTCAAGGCGATGAGCTGGGCAGAATTTGTCACATACCTTACAAAAAGAGGCAAATACACATACGACACCCAGACATCAGAAACAAACAACAGCCTTCTTCCTGAGTACGACTATTATGTGTATGCTATCGGCATCGCCAATGACGGTTCATTCTCGACAAATCCTACAGTAGTAAAAGTCACTACAGGGGAAACACCGCGTAACGAATATACTGTAAAGACGTCTAAAATCAGCGACATCACGTATGAATTCGATATTTTCGCGAAATGGAGCGAAGCCTTCGCCGTAATGATGGAAAGAGCCATCTACTTCGAGGGAGAAACCGACGAGCAGATGGTGGCAGACTTAGTAGCCGCGAATAAAGGCGACATTTCCGCATATCTTTTTGCAGACAGGGCAAAAGGCTCATTTACAGACCTGATTCCGGATGAAGATTACTACGTATTCATCTTCGCCTGCAACACGAACGGTACTCCTAAGACAGGAGAGAAGGCCAATATCGAAAAAGTCCCTATCAGGACCAAGACAGCAAGTCCGACAGGTGCAACCTATACGATCAAAGTATCCAACATCTCCAAGACTACAGCCAGAGTCAATGTCGCAGGAGACGACAAGGCTACCGGACAGACATTCCTTCTCAACTACGTCTCAAAAGCAGAGTTCGATGCAGGTGTGGCAGCCTCAAGCGAGAAAGAATTCCTGCAGAAGCACATGGACGCAAAGATTGATGCCAACCTCAAGGAATGGAATGAAAGCCATGCAAAACTCGACAGGAAAGAATTCCTTTCCCGCCTGCTTCCAGGAGAATCACAGCTTGGCACGGGAACATACGCGGATTGGGAAGGACTTACTGCCGGCACGGAATACTATGCTTATGTGATCGGCATCAAGGCTGACGGCACTTACACGACTGAGCCATTCAAGACCTTATTCAAGACCATCGATGAGAAGAAGAGCAAGGTAAAAGTAACAACCCTTATGAAGGCTTGGATGCTTGATGAAAACGCTGAGGCTTGGATGCTTGAGAAATACCCCAACACTGATAAGACAAACTATAATCTCAGCTTCGATGCTGAACCATATGCTTCCGCAGGAAAACTGTATGTTAAAGCCTTCACAGGTACAGACGAGTGGGCCGGAAAGAGCTCAGAGGATCTTGTGACATCGCTGTTGAAGGAGACTCCTACATTGGCACAAAAAGATTATTACGGAATTCCTATATGCCAATATAGATATGATCCATCTGTTACTCGCGGAGAGATGTTCTACGTATATGCTATCGCATACGACACAGATAACATTCCATCAGACATTCTGAAAATAAGCCATCTGTCAAAAGAGGAAGGCTCATTGAACACAGGAATGTCAACATACGTCAAAATCGACAAGACTGAAACTATAGCTGTTGCACGATAATGAAAAACTTCAGCAGATTCATAACATTGACACTTGCGGCAGTTGCCCTTCTGGGCGGCTGCGGCAAGAGCAATGATCCAGACACGCCGCAGAAGCCGGACGAGCCGGATCAGCCATCAGCACCAGTTTATAAGGTAGGTGACTACTATGAACAGAGCTTTGTAAAGGGCATTGTCATAAGCGTGGACGAAAAAGGCGAGCACGGAATGGTGGTTTCGCTGAATGAGACGGAAGCCGTATGGTCCTACAGATACGAGGAGGCTATGGGTTCACAGCCCGGGACCGGAAAATACAACACTGAATGTATCTATAAGATGAACGACTGGAGAAACCAGTATCCGGCATTCGACTGGTGCAGCAGGAAAAACGTAGGGGCGCTCAAGGACTGGTTCATACCTTCAATGAATGAACTTGCCCATCTCTACAAGGCATATACCGGTCACGAGGCCAATGACACTGAGCAGGGTACCGGTTCCATCAAGTCCAAGGCTGATGACTCATCAAGCAAGGCCTGGTTCAACAAATGTCTGACCGACAAGAAAGGAACGGCATTGACAGACGGCATATACTGGTCTTCAAATGAGACCGGTCCGAGCATCGTATATGCTTTCGACATGCAGTCGGGAACCTCCGTAACAAACCCGGACAAACTGGACAAAAAACAAAAACATCTCGTTAGGGCATTTGCCGAATTTTAGTCTTCTACAACAATTCTTTTAGAAATAATGAAACATAAAATATTCTCAATATTGTTATCCGTTATGGCCATTGCAGGCTGCACAAAAAGCAACGAAGAGCAGGGCGGAAATAACGGAACGCTTGCAGCACCTGATGTTCAGATAATTGCAGAAGCCACTTCGCTGACGGCAATGTGGAATCCTGTCAATGGAGCAGACGGTTACAGAATCGAAATCACCTACCTCGCTGACGGTACCAATGCCGATGTAGTGAAGGAGAACATAAAAGAAACGAACTATATCGCAAAGGGCCTGCGCCCTGGCAGGACATACACAGTCAGAATCGCTGCCACAAAGGACGGCAAGGCATCGTCAAACTGGTTCTACAAGGACGTGACCACCGACAACAAGGCCATCACATTCGAGATTACCCCTTACGAATGTTACGACAAGGAAGGCGGATATCTGTATTACAGCGCATTTGTAAAACCGAGCGATGAGGGCATTTACTACTGGGTAGGTGCTGTGGCATACAGGTCAAAGGGTGATGCGAAATCCTGGATTGAGACAGATATCCAGAACCATATCGACAAAGGCGAGACATGGGAATCACTTGTAAAGGACAAGAAGATCATCCAAGGAAAGAGCCGGTGCGGTTTCGAATTCACCGGAGCTGATGATATGATTTTCACTGCTGCAGCCGTGGAGAAGACCAAGAAAGGCATTGAGATTATCTCAGACGTTTCCATGAGTTATCCTTTCTATGCTATAAATCACGGTGCATCCAAGTCTCACCCTGCCACAATAGATGACTTTGTAGGAGAATGGGTCTGCATGCCGAACGGACAGTTTTTCACAAAGATAGAGAAGGACGAGAACGGCAAGGAAACGAGAAAATTGGAAATCGTGGACAGCAAGCCGTTCAATGTGACTATAGCCAAATCTGGCAGCAATACATTGACAATTACCGGCTGGGGCGGAGACAGGAACAGATTCAGTTCAAGCCCTATCACCCTCGACTACAAGGGAGACAAGAAAGACCTCGTCAAGATCGACGAGCATTTCACCATTACTCTTCCTCAGACCATCAAGACCGAGGGAGAGACAGAATGGGCATACACTTCATGGTTCGTACTGTCAGACAAGGAGAAAGGTGTTGATATCTATCAAGCATACGACAAAGAGTATGCAGTGACTGTAATGCCATCCTGGAAAGTAGGCTTCCACGGCTATATTGGAAACAAGAACAAGACTGTCATAAAGATTGAAGGTGAAAGCTATGACGGAAGCAATTTAGCTGCAGAAATGACAGGTTTATGGCCTTGCGGAATGAATGCAAAGGGCGAGTTCTCCAAATTCCTGAACGGCTCGGAAAAAGCCAATGATGATCCTGTCTCCATGTACTACCTGGCAAGAAAGGATTTCGCAGAAGGAAAGATTTTCCAGGCACCGGATGTAAGCGATGAGATCATCTCCAGCGCATCAGTAAAATCAGCGGGAGCTAAGGCATTGACATACAAACGTGTAAATCAGTAGCAGACACCTCTGTCAGGACATTGGCGACAGAGAACTGCACAACAGATATGAAAGAAGGTGACCAGAATTCCGGCCACCTTCTTTTATTGTTCAGTCAATGCTGTTATCCGCAGTAGAAATACTTGTCCACGAGAGCCTTGACCTTGTCCGGATCCTTCTGTGCATCGGCAAGCAGACCCTTGTCACCGAAAGAACGCAAGGACCTGATAATACCGTCTATCATGCGAGGAGAGAAGACATTGTCCTGCTCAAACACGCTGCGCACCTGCTCGAGAGCATCGGCAGATTCACTGCAGCAGCCCGGCAATTCAGCAAAATCCTTGGACCCCTTGGTATGGATATTCAATCCCGCATAAGTGCGGCCAGTAAGTCCAAGAGCCTCTTTCACAGGCATTTCCAAGCCATAGCGGCAAGCGGTGCAGAGACCTGCCATGAGCTGATATATGTCAGGAGAACGCATCTCTACAGTCTGCTTGGCTGAGGCGTCTGAGACCTCGTAACCGTCAGAATACTTGCAGTGGTTCTCCACCGGATTCGCATCCGCGCACATGTCATTGGCAGTGGACCAGCCCAATGGGACACGCACGAGTGCAGAACGGTTGCAGTCACCCCAGCAGATATTGGTCGGGGCCTCCTGATGAGGAACCAGACGGAAATATGAAGTAGGATTCTTGTTGCCGAACGCGGTTATTGCAGGAGCGAGCGTCATCATGCCGGCGATGGCTCTGTGCGCGATATCTGAAAGCTTGCCGCTTTCGGTCATGCAGCTCTTGCCGTCCTTCATGATTCTCATATGGATATGCATACCTGAACCGGCTTCGCCTACGATGATTTTCGGAGCGAACGTAACATCCAGGCCATATTCCCATGCAAGAGTGCGGATTACCCATTTGGCAAGAAGAATCTGGTCGGCAGCCGTTTCTATAGGAACCGGAAGGAATTCGATTTCATTCTGCTCATAGGTTTTTCCGTCTCTGGTGAAATTGCCGACCTCGCTGTGGCCGTACTTGATCTGTCCCCCGGCCTGAGCGATACGGGCCATGCATTCCGTCCTGAACTCATTGAGCTTTGCAAACGGAGCCGACTCGTGATAGCCTTTCTGGTCAGTTCCCGGGAACAGTTCATCCTCGTCAGCAATCACATAATACTCGAGCTCGCCCATGGCGTCGAACGTCATGCCGGTAGCCTTGGTGAACTGCCTTGACGCCTTCAGCACAGTAAGGTACGGGTCGCACTCGAAAGGTCTGCCGTCCTTGTCATAGAAGCTGCAGAGCATATCCAGAGTAGGAATTTCAGCGAAAGGATCCACAAACGCCGTCCTGAAACGCGGAATCACGTACAGGTCGCTGCTGCCCGCCTCCACAAATGAAGGGAACAGACTGGATCCGTCCACTCTCTCGCCCTGACTGAGAATCGTCTCGAGATATTCGAGACTATTGATGATGAAGTTCAATGTCTTTACTCTTCCGTCCTCTGCAGGATACATGAAATTCACCATTTTGATACCGTAAGAACGGATAAACTCCACGATATCAGCCTTGGTAAAGGACTCCGGCGACTTTCTCAGATATGTCGCTACAATGTTTGGAGACAACTCCATCTTTTTATCTGCCATATTGTTATCAATTTAGTGTTATTACTTCGCATTTTTCTTCCAATCAGTAAAATTGCTGATAATTTGTCGGAAAAACAGTATGGCAAACTTAAGAATTTAAGTCCACAATAAAAAGCAATTCTCAAGAATTGGTAAAAATAGTTCCATACAGATGATGGAGCGGCTCCGGATTACCTGAGGAAAGGAGCTTCACGTGAGGCGAAGACGGAACAGCTGAGACATTTCGGGCCAATGCAGAAGACGCCTCCCCGGCACTGAGCATCCCGTCCCTTTCCAGGACATGCACCAGCTGACGCGCGACGGCAGGAGCCGGGTCAATGAATCTGATATCCGGCCCTGCAACTTTCTGAAGGACAGGGAGAAGGAACGGATAATGAGTACAGCCCAGGACAATGATATCCGCCCCTGCGGACAGCAGTGGACCGAGGCTTGCCTTCACCACGTCTTCCGCTTCGCTACCGGACAGTCTGCCCTCTTCCACGAGTTCCACGAAGCCCCGTCCGACATGTTCGAAGACATTGACCTGGTCATCTACACTTTGGAGCCTTTGAGCGTGCCGGCTGTGGCAAGAACTCCGACGACGCCGGTGCGGGTGCCGAGCGCGGCAGGTTTGACCGCCGGTTCCATTCCGATAAAGCAGATATGGTCATGCCGGCCTCCAGTCAGTTTCTGAACCCTGTCGCGCACCTCCTGCGAAGACGCATCAGAATACTCTGACCGGAGCACGGAAATCGCCGCAGCAGTAGCTGTATTGCATGCCACGACAATAACGTCCGCACCTTCTTTCAGCAACCGCTCCGTTATCGCACGCGCACGGTTCTGAATGTACTCCGGTGACTTCTCCCCATAGGGGCAATGCGCATTGTCTGAGTAATATACATATTCTGCTTCAGGAAGAAGACGGGTTATCTCCTTGAGGACTGACAACCCGCCTTCACCGGAATCAAAGACTCCTATCTTAATCATAATTAGAATGTTGACTACTAATAACCGTAGTTGTTGTAAGTTCTGGACATCTGACCGTACATCTGACCGAGAACTTCGAGATAAGGCACGCCTCCGACAAGAGTCAGTCTATAGACAGTGTCATCCACCCTGTAATACTGAACTCCGTTAAGAGTGATTATATCATAATCTTCCGGAAGGCTCTGGACCAATGCTCCTGCAGGAGGGACTATGGTCTGGTACTGTCCGTTGCCGTTTACAATGTAGAAGATACCGTCCTGATAGAAATAATTGCGGTCAGCGAAAGCATAGCTCTGGACAAGTCCCAGACGGCTTGCTATCTCATAGGAAGAAAGCGCCGCTGTCGGATTCATGGCAATTGCATTGTTCTGAGCCAGGATTGTCGCATTGTTCTGGGCGATGATACGGTTCTGCTGGTCAATGTACCTGTTGTTCGCATCTATCGCGCTGTATGTGCGGTAAACATTGTTATAATAAGCGAAGTTCACTGCCGCGAATGTCATATCGGCGACAGCCGCAGTAATCGTTACACCGAACGGCGGACGGCAAACGATGTAATGTCCGTGGTAAGGTCTGTAATACACATCGTTATAGATGTAGTAGTCCACGCCGAAATATCTCACGACCCTGTATCTCGGAGGCAGGACCTCAACTCTGAAACCGAAGCAATGAGGGTGATGATGGTCGTAGAAATGTCCGGGACGGTCGTAAGGCATGAATCCGCGGTCACGTGGCGGGATACGCTCCACATTGTGGTTGTTGATCCTGAAGTCATCAGCATTGTTCATTCTCGAACCAGGACGTCCGCCTGAAACTCTGGTATTGGAGCCGGACTGTGAACGCATCTGGCTTGTAACTGTGCCGAGACCGCCTTTGGTAACATTGGTATTGCTCCTTACTGAGCTTGAAGAAGAGGAACGCACCTGCGAACTCTGCCCGGAAGATGAGCTGGAACCACGCACCTGTGAGGAGCTGCCGGACTGACGCACCTGTGAAGATGAGCTGGAACGGCGCACCTGGCTGTCTGATGAGCTTTGTCTGTTTATCTGATTTGAGACATCCACCTGATTTACGTCTTTTACGATATAAGTATCGGACTCAGAGCCACGCACCTGAGTGGAATTTCCGGACTGACGCACCTGTGAGGATGAGCTGGAACGGTTGTTCGAGCCGCGTACCTGAGAAGAGGAGCTTGAACCGGATGTCCTTGTGCCGGTAGAACGGGACTGGGATGAGGAGCTGGCGCCACGAACCTGAGATGAGGATCTCGAACCACGGACTTGTGAGGAGGAGCTTGAACCGCGTACCTGTGAGGAGGTACCGGAACTACGTGTCTGTGAAGAACTTCCTGAACTTCTTACCTGAGAAGAAGTGCCCGAGCTGCGGGTCTGGGATGAGCTCGAACGGGACTGGTAAGAACTGCCGGAACTGCGTGTCTGCGAACTTGAAGAACGCACCTGGGACGAAGAACCGGAAGAGCGCGTCTGCGAGCCGGTCGAGCGGGTCTGCGATGATGAAGACCTGGTCTGCGAACCGGTAGAACGGGACTGTGAACCCGTAGAACGAGTCTGTGATGAAGAACCTCCTGAAGTATTGCGCTGCTGAGTAGTAGTCGTAGAACGTCTTGTCTGCGCAAGAGTGTCATCTGTCACCGCGAACAGGGAAAAAGCGGCAAGTGATGCCAATGCGATGTTAGTTAATTTTCTCATAACGTATCAGTGTTTTGGGTGCGGCACATAACCGCAACCGTGGTTATTTATAGAGGTAGTACCTCCTGGAAAGAGTCTTGAAATCCTTTACATCCTTGTTCCAGTAGTCTATGATATCTGCGACCTCAAGTCTCTCTGAAAAAGTCTTTCTTACATAATCCGTACCACAAACCTTGTCGAACATTCCGGTCCTCGACTTGGAAATCACGAACGGATTGTGCTCGGGATAAAGCCTGTTGACCGCCTGCATGACATAGAATTGGGTCAATGTTATCTGCGCCTTCGCATAGTCGGTATAATGGAACTGGACACCATGCACCAGCTTTCCCTGAGAACTTCCGGCAATCGGTTTGTAATGGATCGTACGGAAAGCCACGCCTGGAAGGGCATAACTGTCAAGTTCGGCTTTAAGTTTCTCAGCATCAATCCATTCGGCAGCGAAAGTCTCGAACGGAAGAGTGTAGCCTATGCCGATATTGAGATAGCCGTTGAACTCGCCGGCAATACCGGAAGACGGATAGTTTATGGCAGACTGCGGATACGGTATGTTCGGCGAAGGGAGCACCCACGGCAGACCGGTTTCGACATAAGTCATATTGCGCCGCCATCCGTCCATCGGGATGACACTTAGCTTGCATTTGAGCGGACTTTCATATCCACGTTCGCCACGGCAGAGACCTTCTTCATTGATCATGATGGCAAGTTCCCCGACCGTCAGGCCATAGATGTACGGGATGCTGAATTCACTGACGAAGGAATAGAAGCCGGCCTCAACATTGCACCCCTCAACTTTCTCGCCGCCGAGCGGATTCGGCCTGTCCAGCACCATCACCTCGATTCCCTTCATGGCGCAGCCCCTCATCATCAGGCCCAATGTGCTTATGAATGTATATGAGCGGGTTCCGACATCCTGGATATCATACACTACTACATCCAGTCCGTCGAGCATTTCCTGGGACGGCATCCTGTACTTGCCGTACACGGAATAGACCTTGACACCGGTCTTGGGGTCCACTGTATCAGCGACTTTGTCACCTGCATAGGCATCACCGCGCACACCGTGTTCCGGAGCGAAAAGTGTCACCAGTTCCACGCCAGGCGCCTCGTTGAGAATGTCGATGGTGGAGCGCAGGTTTCTGTCAATGCCGCTCGGATTGGTAACCAGGCCCACACGTTTTCCCACGAGCCCGGCAAATCCACGTTCCTCAAGCACCTCGATTCCTGTCCGAACTACCGTCTTACGTGCTGCAAAAGCGGAGAACACAGGCAGAATAAGCAGCAATACGCTGACTACCAAGGCATTGGTCTTTTTCATAAGCATCAGTCGTTAATGGTTCCTATTTTTCCTACAAAGAGAATTTCATCGGCCTCCGAATTGAAAATGGAGAATATGAACGGTCTGTCCACAGTCATTCTGAACGGAATCGGCTCCGGACGTACAGAAGTAAGTCTGACACCGATGGAAGTGACTGCGGCAGCTTCCGCACCCTCCTCATTGACCTCGACAAAACATTTCTGCTTCACTTCATCCACGGCTACCGACGACTGTGTCATATTGCCGAACTCCGCCGCAGGGGTGAACGCGCGATTCACGCCGAGAGACTGGAGCACGCTGTTGAGTATCAATGTATTGTCTATCTTGAACTTCGGCATTGACAATGCCACCTCGCGGTATTCGGCACCGGCGACAGCCTTCGAGAACATCTCTGAGCTTACGGAAAAGACAAGTTTCTGGATATCAGCGCCTTCGTCCGGCAGACAGATCATCATCTGCCATGCGCCGCCTTTATATGGCAATATCACGAAGCGGCCGCCTTCATATTCCGCGCAGCTGAACTGCCTCTTTATGCGCATGAAGTCCACTTCCTGATCGCCTGAAGGACTGTGGAAGGTATCTTTTATCGTGCTGTTCTTGTCGAACTGATATTCCCACGGAGCTTTGAAATACAGGGCATTGAGTATGAACATCACCATTTCCGGAGAAATCTCATCGATGATTTCAGGTATTCTCCTGTTTGTCTTGTCTGAGCACCATCTGTTGATTTCCTTGACTGTGGCCGGACTGCTGAAATCCCTCGAATTTATCTCGGCCGAATATGAGCCGGTCAATAATGACTTGTAAGCGGGAAGCACACTGAAACCGTCACGGAGCCAGATGGAATTGGCACTCGAAAGCTGACAAGACTTGTCACCTTTAAGTTTGTCGCCTGCAAAAGATGCGTGGTTCAATGCAGATGTCAGCTCTTCTTTCGTCTGTCCCGAGGCGCCTTCTGCAAGCATTGACAATGCCATTCCCGCACTGTACGGAGAGACTACGACATTGGCAGAGAGGCTCTTGCCGGAAAGAGAGGCATTGAACAGAGACAGGGCGAAAGCCACTTTTCCGGTCTCGGCGGAGGCCGCTGACTTCACTGCGGTCACGCTTTCAACCGGTGCGACATCCGACTTGTTATCTGAAACTGTTTTTCTCTGTGCTCCACAGGATACTGCTGCAAGAGCTGCGAGCGCAAGCGCAATTTTCTTCATAACTAACTGTTTTTCGACACTTTACCATATTCGGGATCCACCTTGATGAGCTTGGTCACCGCCACGGTTCCGAGGCAGCAGACGATTACCATCCAGAAGAACATCTCGTAGCCCATCCATTCCTGGAGGTAGCCTGCAAATGCACCAGGTATCATCATGCTGAGAGCCATGAACGCGGTACAAATCGCATAATGGGATGTCTTGAACTCCCCTTCTGAGAAGTACATCATGAACAACATATATGCCGTGAAGCCGAAGCCGTAACCGAACTGCTCTATGGCCACGCAGATGCTGATGATTATGATGTTGTGAGGCATTGCCATACTCAAATATACGAAAGTCAGGCATGGAAGTGTCATGCAGGCGGCCATCGGCCACAATGATTTCTTCAGTCCCCATCTGGACGCTGCCATACCGCCGATGATGCCGCCGACTGTGAGAGCGGCCACTCCGATGGTTCCATATACGATTCCGACCGTCGATGTGGACAATGCCAGGCCGCCGTTTTCAGCTGAGGAAAGCAGGAACGGATTCACCATCTTCAGCAGGAACGCCTCAGGAAGACGGTACAGAAGCATGAACACGATTGCTATCCAGACGCCCGGCTTCTTGAAGAATGACACGAACGCCTGGGCAAAACCGCCTGCAAATGAGCCGGTTGCCTCCACAGCCGCCTTGTCGCTCGACGGAGAAGGAATGGTGAAGGTATGGTACAATGTAATAAGCGTGAACATAACCGCGGTCACGGCCATCGTTATCATCCACGCTGTCGGGATGTTGCCTGTACGCTCTTCCAGAATGCCGGCAATCACGACCAGCACTCCCTGTCCGAAAATGGAGGACAGTCTGTAGAACGTACTCCTGATGCCCACGAAGAACGACTGCTGTCCATGGTCGAGGGCGATCATGTAGAATCCGTCGGCCGATATGTCGTGAGTGGCTGATTCAAAGGCAGTTATGACGAAGAGGATCAATGTCATGGTGAACATTGATATAGGCACTCCGAAGGACGCTATCATCTCGTCAGATGGACGCGGGATACTGAAGATGAGCAGGACAAATGACACCGACATCAATATCTGCATCATTATTATCCACCATCTCTTGGTCCTGTACAGGTCCACAATCGGGCTCCAGAGCGGTTTCAATGTCCACGGCAGATAGAGCAGGCTGGTAAAGAGCGCCATCTGGCCGTTGGGCACGCCCATCTTGGTAAACATCGTAACGGAAATGTTGTTCACTATGAAGTAAGGTATTCCTTCCGCAAAGTACAATGTGGG
>OHJI01000496.1_pt1 | contig 14992 bp, 7 predicted proteins | sample 1568571 | NCBI WGS metagenome assembly OHJI01 (sample SAMEA3879583, study PRJEB24766) | human gut metagenome | biome: human-associated habitat; feature: feces | place: USA | collected 1985/1987
CCGAGATGGGTGCGGACATTTTCGTCGGCGGCACCGCAGGCATATACAGAAAAGGGATGGACCTTAGTCAGACCATCCCTGAAATGCGCGAGGCTATAGATTTCTAAATCCTATTTATATCCTATTTGTATCTTACGAACGGAGCTTTTTCATCGAGGAATTTCTTTACCTCAATGGCTCTGTCGCAACATAAGAATTCTGCGCCGAGATAGACTCCGAGCATGATGTCTTCAGGAGTTCTGGACGGCCACAGAGACACGTACAGACCCGCTTCTTTGGCTTTTCTTACCATCGAGCGGGTTGTTCCGTTCATCTGGCAGCCGATACGCCTGATACCCATTGCCTCCGCCATCTGGATAGTCTCGTCACAGACAGGTTTGCTGAAGATAATCAGAAGGTCAGCATCAGGATGAAGCCTTTTCATCATATTCAGCGATCTGCGGTCGCTTGACGTGAACAGATAGGTGGAGTGCTCAGGTTTCTTGGCCATGACCGTCTTGTAGAGTTTGTCGCAATACTCTCTGAGCCTGTCTTCCGGATAGCTTGACTCCGGCTTGGTCTTCATCTCGAATTCCACATACACGCCATCTTTGTCCGCAAGGAAATCCACCAGTTCATCGAGGAACAGAATCTTGTTTCCCTGGAATGTTGTAAGTTTCTGTATATCTTCCGTGTTCATAGACTCCACTGTATTCGTGCAGTCGGTAAGTCTGGCGAAAGTCTCGTCGTGGTTTACGACCAGTCTCCCGTCCTTGGCCATACGGATATCTGTTTCAAAGCCTCTGATACCCAGATCATAACATGCCTTGAAGGCAGGAAGTGTGTTCTCGTCGAACTCGAAACGGCTTGCCCTGTGAGCGAAGAACTGCACTGTCTGGCTCTGGGCCATTGCTGTCAATGACATAGCCGCCGCTGCCAATGACATGATCAATTTGTTAAATTTCATACGTTCTATGTTTTGTGTTCAGTAATCTAAAGTAATGCAAGACCGCTAAAAACCAGAGTAGTCCGTCTGTAAGGAATTGCATGTATAGACATTGACCTGTCCACTGCTCGGAATCGTCTGAGTAGCACGCACTTCCCAGTTTTTCACTTTGGTCGGATCTCCTCCTGGTGCCGATATGTACCAGTAGTGCTGGGCAGTGGTCGTCGTCCAAGTCGTGGTGTTCTTGTTCAGTTTATTGAAGAAATATGAAGCCACGCAGATGTCGGTAATCTTGGACGGAACCCTCTTCATGTCTCCTACCTTTTTCCCGTCCTGGAAGAATTCGACTTTCCAGTTGGTATCGTCATCGTTCCATATGGCTGCGACGAATGCACCCTTCAATTTTGAGTTTCCGGCAGCCTTGATATTTGCGGAACCTCCCGTGCCGCCGTCATACCATGTATATTTGTATTTTCCAGCAGGATTTCCGTCTGAACCGCCGTATATCTGGTTGCCGTCATACACACGCATCTGATAGTCAACAGTGTTCTTGGTGCCTTTCGCCACCCAGTTCTTTATGCTGTTGCCCTCGATTTCATAAAGGCTGTACCCGTTAGGTGCACCGTTCGTATTCATGTTGCAGGACCACCATGCACCGCAAGCGGCACCGTGAACATGCTCATAAATAGGCTTTCCGCTCTTGGTGACATAGCCGGTATGAATCCAGTTCTGCGGATAATGGGTATGACCTATCATCAGATGTGCCTCATGGAATTCAGTCAGCAGTTTGAGCACCTCTGCATAGTTCTTGTCTTTATTGACAGATGCTCCGCCACTTTTGGCGCTTCCCCTGAAAGGGATGTGCGCGCAGAAGAAGACCATCTTGTTCTGCTTGTCCTTCACGAGTGCCAAATCAACCCTCAGCCATTTAAGCTGCTCTGCTGAAATACCGCCGGAATAAGTCCAGGTCTTACCGTTTGTGGTTTTCACCAGGACATTATCCATGACGATTATATGGACATCACCTCTGTTGAACGAATAATCTACCGGGCCGAAATTGTCGATGTAATTCTGTGTGGATTCGTACTGATTCTTCTTGGAAGCGTCATGGTCGTGGTTTCCGATCGTATTGAAGAACGGAATGTAATCAGTTCCGTTGGCCGTAAACCTGGACATGACATCACGCATCGGCTTCCACTGGACAGTATTGTCGAATGTAATGTCTCCCATAGTCATCACATAGACATTGTTATACTTGCCCTTGGCCTGAGAATCCACGAGGAATTTCTTCATGTCAGGAATAGTCTCAGTTCTGAAACGGTTGACATCCGAGTTGGTCTTGCACTGAGGGTCTCCTATCGCAAGAAAGGTGAAATTCTTCTCCGGAGCGTCAAGCGGTTCCAGAAGAAAATCATTCCTGTTCTGTTTGCCGGGCGAAATAGTTGAAGTCGAATAGAACAGCGGCAGTTTGGTCCTGGTGTCCAGACTGACTTTATATTCGGACGGCAACGTATAATACACTTTCCGGCAGGCGCTGTTGGCCTTGAACTGATAGACGCCGTTTTCGTCTGTCACAGTGAACGTATAGCCGTCAGTGACAGGCACCCCAGGAATTCCTTTTTTGGTAGTCCTGTCAGAAATAAGACCGATCAGGGTATTGGACTTGTCGATTTCCGTACCGTTGATTATCTTCCCTGTTTCTTCCGGAACAGAAGGTTCTGCAGGCTGCTGTGGCGTCGGAGGAGTTGGTGGAGGAGTATTGTTCTTATCGCAAGCAACAACCCCCGATATGAGAGTTGTTGCAGAGATAAGTACGAATAAACACTTCTTGAGCAGTATTTTATTCATATTCAGAGATATAGACTATTCCTAAAATTCAGAGTAATCAGTTGTAAGCTTGCTTGTCTTATAGGTGACTGAACCGCCATTCGGGTACTTGTGCACAGCACGCACTTCCCAGTTCTTCTCCTCTGCCGGTTTTCCGGAAGCAGGCTTGTAATACCAATAGTGGCTTGCTGTCCTGTTGCACCAGGTATCGGTTGTCCTACCCTTGTCATTGTACCAGAATGCGCAGATAGGGGCATTGTTGATGCCAGATTCTGCAGCACGCACGAAATCTCCCACTTTCTGACCGTTCTGCCAGAACTCAAGACTCCAGTACTGGTTGTCGTCATCGAAGACCTCAGCCACAAACGCATTCTTGAAGTTTGCATTTCCGATCACCTTGAACTTGCCTACAGTAGTCGTACTGTACCAGTTGACTTTAATCTTCGGACTGTTCGGAGTCACCTCAGAGCCATATTCCTGATTTCCATCATATATTCTCATCTGGTAATTCTCTTCGCGGTTTGTTCCCTTCATGAACCAGTCCTTGATTTTGTTGCCTCTCACATTATACACGGAATATCCGTTAGGTGCACCTGTCACACTGCTGTTTGCAGTCCACCATCCTCCGCAGGCAGCTCCGTGTATATGCTCGAATATCTGCTTTCCACCGATCTCGTGGATATAGTTCTGCTGATAATGGGTATGTCCTATGAAGAAGTGTACCTCATTGAACTTGGAAAGAAGATTCACAACTTCAGAATAAGTAGTAGATGCAGCTCCTCTGATAGGCTGGTGCGCACAGAAAATCACAAGCTTCGACTCAGGATTCTCCACCATAGCGATATCCTGCTTGAGCCATTCGAGCTGAGAAGGCAGAAGCTTGTTCGTATAATTCCAAGTAAATGAATTCGGAGAACCTGATGAAGAGATGTTGGTCACTGCGATATTGTCCATCACGATAATATGGGCATTGCCCCTGTCGAATGAATAGTCAGCTGGACCGAAATGTTTCACATACTCTTCAGTTGCATTGTAGTCATCCTGAACCTGATTGCCGACAGCTTTCACGAGAGAGTTATGGTCATGGTTGCCCATACAGTTGAAGAACGGCAGATAGCTGTCCTGCACCATGATATTCCTCATACATCTGACCATAGGGTCGAACATATAGAAAGAGTCGAATGTGACGTCTCCCAATGTGATAGCATAGACAGCCGGATAATTGCCGGAACTCATTGTCCTCTTTATATCAGGGATGGTCTCCCCGAGGAATCTTGAAGACTCGGAAATGTTCTGGCATTGAGGGTCTCCGATGGCGATAAGCGTAAAATCAGTCTCCGGAGCACTGAGCTTGTTCAGGACGAAATCACAGCGGTATGCCAAGCCTTTGGACATCGTACCTGGCGAAAAGAACATCGGAAGATGATCCGAATTGTCAAGAGGAACCTGATATGCTGCAGGAATCGTATAATAAACCTTGCGGGCCATACTGTTCCTCTTCATCTGATACACGCCGTTGGCATCCGACTTCACATACTGATAACCGTCGGTCACCGCCACGCCGGAAATTCCCTTGCCCGTAGCAGCATCTGTAATAACGCCGGCAAGGTCAATGTCTGTGGCAAGTTTGGTACCGTTGATTTCAGAACCTGTAAGAGATACGAGTTTCGGTTCGTGAGTCTTCTGAGTAGTACTTCCGCTCTTCTCACAGGCCGAAAGACCTGCGAGAACAAGAGCAGAACAAAAAATGTTTAAAAATTTCTTCAGCATTTTATTACTTTTAACTAATTCCAGCCGTAGTTCTGGCCAAGCTTAGGGTTAAGAGTAAGAGCCGCGTTAGGAATAGGACGGCAATACATCTTGTCATCCCACTGGAGCTCGTACTTGTACACAAGATATCCGTCTTCCAGATACCAGTCAGTATCCTTGGCGGTAGCTTTCGGCGAGATAGGATAGTTTGTTGTAGTATTGAGGGACTCTGACGAAGCAGGCGCGAATGTATAGTCCTGGCCTTCGAATGTGAATCCTGTAGCAGAACCTATCCAGAGGCCTCTCCAACCGCTGTTATTGAATCTGCGGGCGATAAGGTCAGCCTGACCGTAACGATATACGTCCAGCTGTCTGAGACCGCCTTCGAATGTAAGTTCGGCTACTCTCTCTCTACGGATTTCGAGAGCGATATCCAGATCACCTCTTGTGAGTTCCTGATTCTTCAGACCCTTGGTATAGTATTCATACAGCCACTGGTCTCTCGTATATTCTCCGCTCTTAGGATAGATGTTAGCGATTCCTGCACGTTTGCGGATAGCACCTACAGTCTGATTCCAGATTTCCTCTGTCATCTGGCCGAGTTCGTTCATAGCCTCAGCATAGTTCAGAAGCACTTCAGGGTATCTTAAGATAGGAAGAGAGTTCTGGTCGATACTGTTCTGGAAATGTGTATCATCAGGAATACACCATTTGATGATCATATAACCGGTCTTGCAGAATGTAAAGTCGATAGTCTCGTGAGGATTGGCAGAATTCAAGATTTCCCTGCCAGGTCCGAGGACTGTCATTGCAAGACGAGGGTCACGGCCTGTAAACTCGTCAGTAATCAGCACCTTGTCAGCACCGCCTTTCACATCGATCGGCTTTCCTTCCACGGTCATGAACATATTCACAAGATCCTTGGTTGCAGAATACTGCTGTCCGAGGGTTGAAGAGTGGAAGTAGCGGGTCAATGAATGGCGCACATTGAGGTCCTGGCTATAGCTGCGGCCCCAGATCACTTCATCTTTCTGAAGATCATTGCTGATGAAGAGAGCGCTGTAATCCTTTATGAGAGAGAACTTTCCTTCATCGATAACCACCTTGGCAGCAGTTGCAGCAAGATTCAGAAGGTCTTCTACTGTCTCATATTCGTTTGTCCAAGGCTTGCCTGTAGCAGGATTGTACTTCACGTTCTGCCTGAAGGTTGCTTCATAGAGGTAGTATCTTGAAGCAAGGGCATTGACAACGAACTTGTCGATTCTCACGCGTCCGTCAGTATGGAACCTCTTGTCTGCTGAACAATTCGCACAAGCGAACTCGAGATCTTCTCTGACCTTATGGAAGACATACTCTCTGTCTTCTCTCGTCTTGAAGAGATCCGTAGAGTCGTTCGGCTGAAGATACTTTTCGATCCAAGGAACGTTTGAGAAAGAATTGATCTTCGCAATATACTTGTTCGCTCTCCAGAAACGGGCTACACCTTCGTAATGATTGTAGGTTGCAGGATCGACAGCATTCTTTGCCTTACCCATATTTGCGAGCATATAGTTCACTCTTCTGAGGAAGCTCCAGTCACCGGTTCCCCAGCCGCCTTGTTTGGCAGCATCCCAGTGAGCGCCCGGACGATAGAAATCCGTACCGGTTTTTGTCGCAATGAGGTCATTGTATGCGTCACCGCCATTGGTTTCCGAAGAGTTCGGCAACCAACTGTTGAGCATACCGTTAGCATACATCTCAAGCTCTGCTTCGCTTGAGAAATATGTCTCTGCACTGAACTTGTGGATAGGCTCTCTGGTCAAGAAGTCTGAACATGAGCAGAGTCCGGCAAGCATTAGTGCACCAGTAAGTATAATATTGATTTTTTTCATCTTCATTTCCAAAATTAGAATGTTAGACTAAGTCCGAATGTGAAGGTCCTGAGCATAGGATATGACATACCGTCGCCGACACCGCTGAGACCGATCTTTGAAGTACTGTCGAAGTCACTGTCACCGACACCGATACCCTCAGGGTCGAACATGTCAGTATACTTGAACATAGGAGACCAAGTCCAGAGGTTTTCCATAGAGCAATATATTCTTGCGCCCTGCATACCTATCTTGTTCACAAGTTTCTTAGGGAAAGAGTAATCTACAGTAAGGTTCTTGAGACGGATGTAAGCCGCATTCTGGAGATAATGGTCATTCTCCACAGTAAGAGGTCCTACGTTTCTGTTCGCACTGTAACCTACTCGTCTTGACCAGTAAGGATTCTTGTCATAGTTCACCACTGTCCAGTTCTCAGTACTGTAGTCAATCTGAGCATAGTTGTCACCTGTCTGAGTCTTCATGAGGTAACCGCAATAAGGCCTGTTGTACTGTCCCCAGAAGTATGCAGTCTCGACCATTGGATACCAGTCACGTTTTCCTACGCCCTGGAAGAACATTGAAAGTCCGATTCCGTTCCATTTGAAATCGAGGTTGACGCCATACTGGTAGCGAGGAGTGATATCGCCGATACGGTCGAGGTCGCCGTGGTCGTCAAGTGTGCCTTTACCGTAGTCGATCTTGCCGTCACCGTTGAGGTCGAGGAACTTGAGGTCACCGGCATAAGCGCGGAAGTTGGAACCGTTCTTATGGTAAGAGTCTGTAGCCCAAGCATTTGCCTCAGCATTGTCCCTGAAGATACCGTCTGTGCGGAAACCCCAGATTTCTCCGAGTTCCTTGCCTGAATAGTAGTCAAGGATATCGCCGGATGTGGAAGTGAATTCTTTCACCCAAGTTCTTGTATCCCAGACACTACCTTTGATTCCATAAGTGAAGTCCTTGCCTGCGAGTTTGAACGCGTCTCTCCAGGAAAGGGTAAGTTCCCATCCAGTAGTCTTGAGGGAAGCGTAGTTTCCTTTAGGAGCACTTGCACCATAAACCTGAGGAAGTTCAGGACCTATGGTAATCAAGTCCGTAGTATTTCTGCGGTACCAGTCACCTGAGAATGAAAGACGGCTCTTGAGCAAGTCGAAATCGAGGCCCACGTCATAGGTAGTAACAGTTTCCCAAGTAAGAGTCTTAGGCACTACTGAAGGGTTAGTGGTATAGTTCACGAAACCGCCGTCAAAGATGACTGAAGACTTGTTGATGTCCATGGTCTCGAGGAAAGAGTAAGGAGATACAGTACCGTTTCCGAGTGAACCGTAGTTCGCGCGGATCTTGAAGTTGTCCATCCATGAATCAGCCCATTTCATCCAAGGCTCCTCAGAAAGACGCCAACCGATGGAGAATGAAGGGAACAAGCCCCACTGTGATCCTGAAGGGAACTTTGAAGAACCGTCATAACGGGCTGATGCCTCGAAGATGTATCTGTTCAGCAAAGTATAGTTGGCACGGCCGAAGAAACCGATGATGCCATAGTCGCTGTTGTTCTGCTCGGTCTTGATTTCACCGTCGAACATTTCGAACGACTGATATTTCTCAGGGAAGAGCATTCCCAGTCTCTGCATATAGAACCTGTTGTAGCGGGAATCCTCAAGGTTCCATCCTGCTACGACATTAAGTTTGTGGTTCTCAGTAAGTTTCGGTGTCCAGGTAAGGACAGCATTTGAAGAGATGTAGTCTGTATCGTATGTCCAGCGGCTCTTGTATGAACCTGCCTGAGCCACATACTCGGTAGGTACGCCAGGCTTGGTATAGAATGAAAGCGGCGCTCTATAACGCTCTCTCCATCTGCGGGTTGCCTTGTAAGAGAAGTCTCCGCGAATCTTGAGGACTTCAGGAATGATATCTATAGTAACACCAAAAGTAGTTCCGACTATGAGGTTTGAATCATCCTGACCTGTATTTCCTTCAAAGAATGACGCATAACCGGTCTTCACACCTGACAATGTCCAGGTACCGTCCTCATTGTAAGGAACGAATACAGGCTGGCCATGCTGGTCGATCTGGTGACCGATAAGCGAGCCTGTCGAGAACATAGGCTGGTTTGACTTGCTGCGGAACACGGAAGTATTGTTGTCCACAGACAGCCATTTGTTTACCTGCACCTTGGCTTTTGCTCTGATATTGAAGGTGTTGTATTTCTCTTCACCGATCTTGTAGATACCTCCCTGTGAGAAGTAACGGCCGGTAAGGTTGTAAGTAAGCTTCTTGCTTGCACCTCTAAGGCTGATATCGTGGGTGGTAGAAGTAGTGTAGTCCTTATAGATGTGGTCGAGCCAGTTGTAGCTGCCATAATAGAGGTACTGTCCCTTGCTGCCGACACCTCCATATACAGAATCATAGCCGGATTCACGGATAGCCCGGAAAGACTCAAGATAACTAATGTCCTTCATTGAGATGTCGTTCGTATTCATTGTAGTAGGAATCTTTCCTGAAGACCCCGGGACACGAGCGTCATTCTGATAGAACTCATAGAATGCTTCTGTCCACTCAAGACCGTCGGTAACGATGTTGTCCTCCCATTTCACGATACGTGAGTTCAATGAGAAAGAGCCGTTGTATGTAACCGTAACCTTGTCAGTCTCAGCATTTTTGGTAGTAACGAGAATCACACCGTAGGCAGCGCGCGCTCCGTAGATGGCTGCTGAAGAAGCATCCTTGAGGACAGCGATTGTCTCGATGTCTGCAGGGTTCACCTGCGAAAGGCTGCCTTCCACGCCGTCGATGAGAACAAGAGCAGATCCCTGGCTTCCGATACTGTGTGTCTTACCGGCAGCACTGCTGCTGAAGTTCTTACGGGTATTGTATGAAGTACCGTTACCTCTGATATATAGAGAACCTGAGTGTGTTGCCTTACCGTCAGTCTGCACGATGTTGAGACCGGCAACCTGTCCCTGAAGGGATCTGGTCACATTGGCATTAGGCCTGTTCTCTATGACGCCGCCGTCGAGGTTCTCAACAGAACCCACGAGCTGAGTCTTTTTCAATGTACCGTAACCGACGACTACAGTGGCGTCAAGCAGCTGGTTGTCAGGCTGAAGAGCATAGTCCACAACAGCCTTGGATCCGACCTTGGATTCCACGCTCTTGTAACCGATAATGGAGCAAACCAGAACATCTTCTGCCTTTGCTTTGATGGAGTAATGTCCGTTGATGTCCGTAGATACTCCGTTGGTCGTTCCCTTGACCATGACGGTAGCACCCACGAGGAGTTCATTTGTTGCAGCGTCCTTCACTGTACCTGTGACAGTCACATTCTGGGCAAAAAGCTCGAATGAAGCGACCATGGCCATCTGGACCGAGATCACTGCAAACAGTATTCTTTTCAAATAGAGTTTCATATATTCCCAAAAAGTTTAGCTTCGCTCAAATTGATTGATTGAATGTTACTTATTGTCGGATTCGTATTGGTAACCTTATTTCAAGCTGGTCTTTCAGGAATATCCGATGCTGGAGGTTGGTTATTAACTCACTATCTCATCGGTTTCAAAGTTTAATTTTATTCATTATATATTATTAGTGTATTATCGGTTTGCTGATGATTTAACGCCAATGAATTGAATCGGTTCACAACGCACGGAGCGCAAATCATCCTTTTATTGTGCAAATATATAGATTTTTTTCAGATTGTTTCACATTTTATTTCATTTCTTGCAAAAATACCAATAAAGTAAGTTCGCTTTCAACAAATTTGAAACACCAAAAGCAACATAATGAAAAAAAACGATGCATATTTTTCACTAAAAACGTTGCAATTCCTAAAAACTTTATTATCTTTGCCCTTGGATTTGTATTGCCTGATTTCACAGGTCATTTTCTGATGCAAGATGGAGATGTTCCAGGAACAGTCTCTGTCGAATTCTTATATCTGTATATATCACCACTTAATAACCGACTTGGAGAGATATAAAACCAGATTTGAGTTAATCTTTTTAACAAATCAGATTGAGATTCAATATGAAATCATTAAAATCAATAGCCGGCATTTTTGCGTGCGCTTCCATTCTTCTCACCGGTTGCGAGAAGGAGTTCAAGGCAGGCGAAGATACGACAAAGCCAGTACCTACAGACCTGCAATATGATGTAGAGTACAGCAGACCAGACACGATGGCAGTGTGCTGGAACGCAGCAGAAGCGATTGCGGCAGGCGCCACATCGTTCAATGTAGAATTATGCGACAGTCCTGACGATGCTGTAAACACCTATGATGACAACATCCAGACCGTCAAAGTATCCTCTATCGGCGCGGACGGTATCGCCCACGCAGTTTTCACAAAAGGAACCAAAGAGCACTCAGAGAAATATGCACGCATCCGTGCAAACTATGGTGCTGTCTTCTCAAAATGGGCATTTGCCACTGACAAGAACGGCGACCCTGCAGTCCTTATTTCCGGACACGGTATGCTCGACAAGAGCAAGGCCTGCTTTGAGAACATCAGGTTCAAAGACAACGGTGACGGCACATTCGATGTAAATGCTGATGCATCAGCGGCTTCCGGAGCTGACAGTCTCATCGTTTACCTTATGGACTATGCAAGCAAGAAAGCACTGGACAAGCAGGTAGTTCCTGCAGGAAGCACTTCTTTCAGCCACAAGTTCGAAGGCCTTACAGATGGAAAGCTCTATCAGCTCAAATTCCTCGCAGAATACAAGGTATCAGGTGCTGCACCTCACACAAATTACATTTATGCAGAAGGCGAAGCGATCAATGAGGAGGGCGAGACCGTAACATCCAATGTCATCCAGTGCGGAAAAGGATTTGCCGTAGTGAATGGTGTACCGCCATCAGTACGTCTCAAATCCAAATATTCCGGTATGCTTGTTTTCGAATGGTCTGTCACGACATTCGGTGACAACACCAAAGACGCAGCTACTCCTGTAAAGGTTGCTCTCTACGATGATGCATCATGCAAAGAGGAGCATCTTGTATATGGTTGGACTATCAGCAAATACGAGCTTCCTACGAACATTGCAGACAAGCAGCCTGCCATCTCGTTCGCAAACCTCAAACCTGGAACCAAATATTGGTTTACCTGCCAGGACCAGACCACAGGCCTCCTTTCAGATGCGCTTGAGGCTGAAACTTCAGGATTCAATATCGTTCAGGTAGGAACAACGCCTGCCGCTGCAGGTGCGACCGTTCTCGCAGAAAACTTCAGTGAGCTTTATTTCGGTGGAAACTCTATTGACTTTACAGCTACCCCTGAAAACAACAACAACGCATTAACTCATCCTGAAGAAGGGAAATGGGACTCAACCAATCTCAAATTCAATGACCCGAACCATGGCTTCTTCAACACCATCGGCAAGAGTGGCGGCGTGAAGAATTCCAGATTCAAAGATTGGGCTGTCATTCACGGTGCCAAGGATGGTACAGGTTCTGTTGGTGAAGGTGACTGCTGCATACGCACAGGTATGCTCCAGATGGGTGCAGCGAGCGGTATTCCTATCGTATTCACCCCGAAACTCACTAACCTTGAAGGACTCGCAACAGTCAAAGTAACTTACACCATTTCCTCAATGTGGGAGAAGGGTGGACTTAAAGAAGCCGGAGATGCTGACTTCAAGAGCATCGGAATCTACGTGGCAGAAGGAGGCAAGACATCCACAAGCGGTTCAAGTTATGGAACACTCACAGGCGCTTCTGTAAAACAGGTGGCTGCTATCGACCGTCCTGCAACCAAAGAAGCTGACGGAGATAAGGCTCTGAAAGCACCAGCATGGGAGAAGAGGACAGTCACTATCAAGAATGTGGCTCAGGGCGCACGAATCGGTATCGGAGCTATCCGTCCAGAAGGCAAGACCGGAAACCAGCGTTTCCTCCTCAGCGGTGTTACAGTATCAGTTGTATCTTACGGTGAACCTGAACTGTTTACTCCTGTGCTTAAGGAAACCAACATCGGCAAGACCAAGGCTACTCTCACATTCGAGGCTCAGGATTTTGCCAAGGAATATATTCTCGGCTACAAGAAGAGCGGAGATGCTGAATACAAATTCATCGACTCTCCTACTCCTGAAATCACTATAAAACCTCTGGAAGTAAACACAACTTACTTCATCAAGGCATACTGCAAATCCGGTGAATACGAGTCACCTGCATTCTACTATGAATTCAAGACAGGCTCCGTGGACTACACCTACCCACTCGACATCAACAATCTCGAAGAATTCCTCGAGTGGATGTCAGCAGGTGCAGAATACACCACTGCTGGACAGGAAATCAATCTCAAGACTGACATTGACCTTGCCGGCGTTACTGCTGAGCAGCTCCTGATTGTCCCTGAATTCGAAGGAACATTGAACGGCAACAATCACGTCATCAAGAACTGGACGTCCACACACGGTCTCTTCAGAAAGATGAATGGTTCCGTCAAGGATCTCACCATCGACGCCAGCTGTTCATTCAGCGGTTCCGAGTATCTTGCTCCTATCGCTCTCTCAGGAAGCGGCAGCATCAGCAATGTCCACAACAAGGCGAAGGTTTCATATTCAGCTGACAACTTCACTGAAACTGTGGCTATTGCAGGTATCGCCGTCGAATTATACGGCAAGATTGAGAATTGCTCCAACACGGCAGAAATCACCGCTAAAAGTAATGGATCAATGATGGGTGTAGCCGCTGCAGGTCTTGTGGACTATCTCTGCTCTGAAATGAGCAATTGCACCAACGAAGGAAACATTTCCATTTCTGGCGTCTTTGTAAATGGCAACACGACACTTGGAGCTAATGTCAATGTTGTTCCTAACGCTGGAGGTCTTGTTGCTCTTGGAGGAACTGGCTTCGAAATGAAGTCGTGTGATAACAGAGGTAAGGTTTCATTGACGTTGACTGCTATCGAGAAGACTCACGAAGCAAAGAAATCTCTAAAACGTCAGTCCGTAGGTGGAGTCGTGGCTTCTCCGAATGGTAACATCAGTAAATGCAATAACTATGGTACTATTGAAGTTAATGCTTCTACGACTAACCACGAGAAGTATCCTTCTTATGTGGACAGCAAGAAGAAAACAAAATATTATGAGCATATTATCCTCGCAGGTGGTATTTCTTCAGGAGATTATCAGGCCAAGGGACAAGATGCTTCTAATATCATAGATTGCAGAAACGAAGGAAATATTATTTTCTACACCGATTATGATGGTTCTAATAATGCAGTAGGAGGAATTGTTGGTTGGCCAGGCCTTGAAGATAAAACAGTTAAACAAACAATTGTCACTGAGAATTGTAAGAATATCGGCTCTGTTACGGTAAAAGGTAATGGTAAAGTGAGAGTTGGTGGAATACAAGGAGGCTCAGGTAATATCGTCAACTGCGAAAATACAGGTAACATCACAGTCGAGTCAGGTACAGCAAATGCATGCGCTGTCGGCAGTATCGCTGGTTTCCACTCAAATGGTCACAAGATTGAAAATTCCAAAGCATATGGAACGGTTACAGCAAAAGTAGAAGTTGTTGGTATAGGTGGCCTTGTCGGAAACAACGGAAACATAGCTCAAACCACAGGTGATGGCTGCGTAGTAGATTGCACCATAATTGGCGGCACAACTGAAAATGCAGGTATGATTATCGGAGCTCTCAATGGTAATACCACGAAGATTGAGATGGGTACGAAAACAGCCATCAAGGTGGCTGGCACCCTGAATGGTGTCGCTATTACTTCTGAGAACTTGAAGGATTGCCTCCACGGAACCAAGAACTACTTGGCAGAGAATCACATTTTCAACGCCGTATTCGGCAAATAATCTGCATTGAAATATAACTCTCGAAAGAGTCCGGCCGGAAGGTCGGACTCTTTTTTATCGATACGGTCAATACGTAACCGAGGAGACGCTTACCAGACCACCGAACAACCTGAAATCGGCACAACAGACGAAAGTACTGATTCACAACCAGTTAGCAGATAAAGCAAAAGTCAGGTTACCCACTTTTTCACATAACCTGCATTTGGCCGCTCATCATATCTTCTTGATATTCAATAATATATACCAAATCACGACACGCAGGTTGTTCGACATTTCCATGGGCAAAAGTACGTAACCACTGAAACGCGTCAATACGTAACCGCGGAGACGCATACGACTCAATCCAATTCTGTGTTTGCCTCATTCCTCGTAACGCACCGCATTTTTTGTAGACCCGACTGTTATTCCTGATAATCGTTGTCTCACAGAATGGATTTTGTCCGTGAAATCCAGCCTTTTTACGGACAAGTTATTGATTTGAACAACTTATCCGTGAAACCCCACCTGTTTACGGACGACCTGAGCATTTAGAGTCAACTTTTTACAGTAATAAGGTTTCATGGTGGCAAGCAGGACAGCCTCACACCGCAAAAAGCTAAACATCCATGCAGACTCGCCGAAGCTAGTGAAGCCATGAAAGCCGAACAACCTGCACTTGGATTGACGATAGAATGTGTTGACTCATAGCGAATTACAAGAAAGATAGAAAGCCAGGTTGCCCACTTTTTCACATAACCTGCATTTGGCCGCTCATCATATCTGCCTGACACTTAATAACATACTCCAAATCACGACACGCAGGTTGTTCGACATTTCCATGGGCAAAAGTACGTAACCA
>OHJI01000504.1_pt1 | contig 14663 bp, 9 predicted proteins | sample 1568571 | NCBI WGS metagenome assembly OHJI01 (sample SAMEA3879583, study PRJEB24766) | human gut metagenome | biome: human-associated habitat; feature: feces | place: USA | collected 1985/1987
AGGATTGCAGAAATTAGCGCCCAGAGAATAGCTGTATTTGCTGCCGAAATCCTTCTCATAGGTCATTTCCAGACCTTTGTTTTTAAAGGACATATTACGTGTCACATACGGATTGGAGCTGGTTCCCTTGCCTTCGTACTCAATAGTATCCAAATCCATATAATACAAAGCAGCTTTGAACATGCTTGTATTAGATGTCTTTTTGTAACCGAACTCATAGGTCCAGCCTTCTTCAGGCTCCAGTAAAGGATTAGCCGCAAAGTTGGCACCACCGCCGCCGTAAATCTGGGTAAATGTAGGCATCTTAAAAGATTTTGCCGCATTTGCATATAAGCTGCTGTTGTTATCCAGCTTCTTCAGCAAAGCAAACTGCGGAGTAAAAGCATTGTAACGCTTATTGGCCTCTACAACGGTTTCACGGGCACCTACGGTAGCAGTATAGCCTGCGCCAAGATCCTTAGACAGCTGCGCAAACACAGCATAATTTGTTCTGAATTCGTTAATCTTCGTACCGGGTTTAATGTTTTTTGCTACGGTAATATCATTTTTATAGGAATCACGGGAAACCGTCGTACCAACAATAACATCACCGAATTTACCGGTAATCTGCTTTTGCAGATCAAGGCCTATGGTATCAAAGCGTAAATGATCGGACTTGGTCCATTTAGAGCCCGTAACATTGTAAGTCTGATTTCTGCGGTTGCTGCGGTTATAAAACAAATTGGCGCTCACGCTGTCATCCTTATATTGTAAGCGAGAAAAATCATCAATATAATGATAATTAGCATCCTCGGTAAGCTTGCTCCAGGTTTTGTCATACTGATCATAGGAATACTTGCTGTCATTGTGCTGATGTGAAAAACTCCAATTATCATCAAACTTATAGCTTGCGGTAAAGGACTTTTTGTTTAAATCATTAATCTGCTTATAGTTACTGCTATAACCCTTCATCGGGTCACTCTGCTCCAGCGCTACTGCAAAATTCAGCTTATTAGCATTCAATGTCAGTGCTGCCTTCTCCCTGCCGTATTCACCCTTAGTCAGAGATAAGGTGTTGGGCATTTTCTTTTTCGTGATGATATTGATAACACCGGTAGAAGCCTCGGAACCGTAAAGAGTAGAAGCAGCGCCCTTAACTATTTCTACGCGTGCAATAGATTCTACAGGAATGGAATCCAGATAATAGGTTTCATTGATGTTGGCAGGTACACCGTCAATCATTACCACAGTGCCTTTATTCGCACCGCGCATCAGGATTTTTGCGTTCATACCGCCAAGGGACTGGCTGCCGCCATAGGAATAGGTAGTTACGCCGCTTTGCAAACGCAAGGCATCAAAAAGATTAGAAGCACCGGTTTCCACAAGCTGCTTCTAGGAAATGGTTGTAACGGAAGCAGGCGTATCAACATCACGCTTGCTTTCACGCTGCGCGGTAACAACCATCGTATCAAGATTGTATGTCTGCAGGCTGTCGGCAAAAGCCGGTACCGCAAAAGATATATTCGCAGCCAACAGCGTAGCCGTCAGGGAAATTACAGTATTTTTTCTCATAAATATTCATCCTCTCATGTACATAAAACATCTAACAAATATAAATTTATAACACTTTTAAGGATGCTTGTCAATAAAGTTTTCACGATGATGCAGGCTTTTCAAAAAAAAGCTCTCAGATTTCTCTGAGAGCCGATTGCCATAGTTGGCGGAGCGGGTTGGGGTGGCAAACCCACGCACGGGGTAAACCGCTGTAACATTTCGCAAGGAACAATTTTACAAAACAAAAAAGCGGCTCATTGTATAATGAAATTGCACACCTGAAAAATTGAATAAAAAATAGTCCATTGTGATACCTTTGTGTTAAGATTAAGTTGCTACACAAAAACTAACTAAGGAGTAATCACAATGGACTACACCAAAGATATCACAAATCATCAAAGTGGTGCTCATCCTCATACCGGTAGATATGGAGCTGCTCGTGCTCAACGTGCCTATATTGCTAGCCATAGCAACAGTATTTGCAAGTCTAAAAGATTTCTTACAAGTAATTTTGTTACTTAGACTGTTCGAAAAGTATTGCAAGAACACTGGTCTTTGGATGCCTGCCATGGCTATGCCCTGGACAATCATCTATTTCCTCTCAAAGAAATTGTGTGCGTAAAGACTCTCTATAACTATGTGGATTCCATGCTACTTAGATTGCGCAACATTGACCTTCCATTAAAGGTAAGAAGACGTAGAACAACCAGCAGCATAAAGAAAAATCTGAAGCATATGGGTCGCAGCATAGACGAGAGGGATTCTAATGTGGATGAACGCAATGAATTCGGTAACTAGGAGATAGATACTGTTATAGGAAGTAAAAGTAAAAGTAAGAGTGACAACGTGGTGTTGACTCTTGTGAAACGTATAACACGCAAGTATATCGCACTGAAGCTAACCAGTACAACGTCCTTTGCTGTTAACGAAGGCATTGCTTACCTAAAGGAATACTATGGTACTAAATTCAGTCAGGTGTTTAAGACAATTACTAGCGATAATGGAAGCGAGTTTGCAGAACTCTCGCAAATAGAGAATGACACTTCTATAAAAATATACTTCACACATCCTTACAGTTCTTGGGAAAGAGGCAGTAATGAGCGCCATAATGGTTTGCTCAGAAGATTCATCCGAAAAGGAAAGAGGATGGACAATTATAGCTACGAAGATATTATGTTTATCGCTGATTGGTGTAATTCACTTCCAAGGAAGATTCTGGGATATAAAACTCCAGATGAACTGTTTGACTTTGAGTTGGATAAGATCTATGCATCTTAATTTTCAAAAAGTGTGCAACTTCTTATTGCAATTTAGAAATAAAATTTTTTTGTGATAATTTGCTGACTGCTGTCGGCAGCTGCTATGCACATAAGCTTTTAAATTTTTGTGAGGTTATTTCCATGGCAACACTGCAACGCGCCTTCCCACGCTGATTAACCACAAATTTGTCACCAATGGAAAGATGAGGAGAAGAGGCAGTGACTGCGTTCCTCCGCACCATAGCAAAAAGCTCCCGGATTTCTCCGGGAGCTTTTTTGCTGGCATCAAACCTTATTTTTTGCTTCTCTGCCTAGCTCGCCTAACACTGAAAATAAAGTCGGTTTTTCTTTAATTAAGTTTATTGGCTGCTCCTTTTTGGCTCTTATCCGTACCTGCGCTTTTGGCTTCTCTAGCATAATTTTGTCATTTTTACTTTTGCCCAGGGCAGCTTCAGAAATCTTAATCTGCGGAAAGCTATAGATATAACCAACTTTACTTTTAGCCTGAGGAGCAAGGCTAACCGGCAGCCAGTTTCTTTTTTCTCCGTCTAATACAGTCCCATCAAGGTTCCATGTATAGGGCTTAGCTTCGACATTTTTTACAGCAGCAGTTAAATCATTCCACGAAAACTCTGCTTGCGCAACTGTCACATCATTTAAGCTAGAGCGGGCATCCACCTCAGTATCTGCTACGAGCAGTACTCGCACAGCTGCGGTATCCCTATTAATGCGGTAACGCTCAAAAATATCTGCTAGTGATACATTTACCCAATCCGCCTCAGTTTCTCCACTAAAAAGAAGCACCGAAAATTTATTTTCCTTAGGTAATTCTATCTGTCCCCTAAATATTCCTTTGCTTATCCAACCAATAACGGTCACTGTATCTTTCATTGTCTAATCTCCCCAATTATTCTCTTACGGTGTCCGCAAGCTTATTAATCTCTTTGCGCATGTTGACGTCTGCACCCTTGAAATGCTGCTCAACCATATCCTTCACAGAAGCGCCTACCTGCTGACGTTCAGGCGAGCCCGGCTGCAAATCGCCTTTCATAAAGTCTACATACTGCTTCATATCCGTCACACCATTTTTTTTCATGCTCTGCATCAGATTAGCAATGTCCGCTGCTTCATATCCCTGATTCTTAAGATTAGGGATTGCCTTAACGAAATCCGGATCCAGCTTCAAACCACTCTTCTCTTCAATATCCTTGATATACAGGCCTAAGCCGACCAGCTGATATTTCTGTCTCTCTTCTGGAGTAAGCTTCTCCACCTTAGCAGGGTCCAGTTTTACCTCGTTACGCAGATATTCAAGATAATCACTGACGGAATCAAAATCCTCCGGTTTTTTATCTGCCTGCTCTGCCTTCATACCAATTTCTTCCGGCTTTTCCTCTTTAGGTTTGTCTGTAAACAACTCTGCTAAAATGGAAACTACTGCCACAAATACCAAAATATGGGGAGCAAGAGTAGGAGCTAAAGCACTAACTCCTCTCATAACTGCACCACCTATACCACTGCACAAACTGCTCACTGCCGAGCATACCGAACTAGCGACTGAACATATAGCGCCCCAAATACCCATGATAATAAATCCTCCTATTCTTAAATAAAACTTACGTTATTCTTAACAAAATTGTCTTCTGCCTTTTCTCCCTGCATATACGCAGTAAAATACTCAGCAAAGGCCTGTTTGATATTGTTATCGTCCTTCTGAGCATGGTCCACAGCTGCCAGTCCCCAAGCAACAATGTCAGCTAACGAGATAATTTTATCTTCTACTACGCTGCGCAGCATTGTTGCATAGTACTCATTCCAAGCGTCCTTATGCTCATTAACTCTACGCACAATATTCGCAGGAATATTATTGCTCAGGAACTCAATAGTCTCTGCACAATACTCATTCCAGGCTTCTTTATGCTCATTAACTCTACGCATAATATTCGCAGGAATACCATTATCATTGCACAGTAACTCTACGGCCTTCACCTTCTGCTCTGGAGTCAGATTCTGCGCATTTATTTTTACATTTTTAAATACGCAGCGCTGATAATAATCAAATGCTGCACACGTCAGCTCTTCATCTGCCAAGGGTGCATTTTCTGTGCTGGTGTCTGCTTTAATCTGCACCTGCAGTGCCTGCCCATAATTATCCGAAAACATAATCGCCCTGCCGGCGTTCAAATTCGACAAGAACTCCTTCTGCTCCTCCTTCAAAGCCATCGTATTGCCCACGGCTTCCTTATCATCTTGGGCAAACAGACGGTGTACGATTTTGGTATTCGTATTTTTGAGCACGTCCGGCGCCAGCTTATTCGGAATCTGGTCAACGATAATAAGCCCTTCGCCATATTTACGAATTTCTGCCAGCATATCCGAGAAGGTTTCTACGCCTTGCTTCTTATTTTGGCTGTCGCCAGGCATATATTTGCTGAGCAGCCTGTGCGATTCTTCTACAAGAATGATGTGTGCATGAGCCTTTTTATCATGCAGATAACGAGCCTTCACAGCCTCATTGAAGGCAGCAAGAACAAAGCCCATAATCAAAGCCTTTTCATTGCCATTTTTAATTCCTTCCAGCTCCAGAACCACCTTGCGGTCTAATAAATCCGCAAAATTTATAGAGCGCCGCGTATTAAGCATCAAGCCCTTAGAGCCAATCACCAGACTTTGCAGGCGCGCACGGATAGAGCCTATATAATCATTCTTCAAGCGTTCGTCGAAGCCCTGCTCCTTAACAACCTTTTCAATATTGTTCAACAAATCGCCCATTGTCGGAAAGGCAAAAACACCATCGGCAAAGGGATCGGCATACTTGCTATTCTTGTTCGTGGTAATATCCCAGCCATAATCCTCATAGCATTTGTACAGAATTGTTTCAATCAGCTGCGGAATTGCTGCTTCCATGTCAAAAGCTGCCTCAATACTGGCTTTAATCATATCTACATGCGATGTGATATTTTCATGTGGCAAAAACTCAAACGGATTCAGTCTGAACGGAGCTGCCTTTTCATTTCCCAGGGTAAAAACAAGCAAATCCTTGCAGGCCGGGTTATTGCGCAAAATGCGGTATTCTGTTTTCGCAGGCTCGATAACCAAAAACGGCAGCTTGCTTTGCAGCAAAATCTTATGGCAGGTTGTTGTTTTGCCGCTGCCCGTTACGCCAGCGATAAAAATGTGCTTATCCAGGACATCCTTATCCAGATATATCGGTGTTCTTTCGACCTCATTGCCATTTTGTACCAAATTGCCAAGATAAATACAATCTTCCTGCTCCGGTTCAGTATAGTTCAGGCCGAACTCCACCTCTTCACGCAGACGCATACCAATAACCTCTTTTTGCGGCAGGCCTGCCAGCATCGAAAGCTCATTAGTGGTAATCCAATTGCACAGTGCAAAGTCCCGGCTGCATTCCACAGGCTGGGAAAGCATCGCCCGTGCCAGCTTTTCCTCTTCGGAAATCGCTTTAGCAAAATGCCCCCGCGGCAGCTGGTAATTCTTCACCGCTGCTCTGTCACTCGCATCAAGCTTATTAGAACGCAAAGGCACCTTATTGCCCTGCTTGCCGGAATATAAGGCTAAAGCAGTATTTTCGAGCTTGATCAGCGCAGGCTTATTCTTCGTCAGCACATAAATTGCAGAAAGAAAGATGCCCTTGCCCTTGCCATAATCCAGACGCGGGAAGATAACCTCATCGCAATACTTTATCCATTCTCCTGCTTTTTTATTCAAATATTCGCGTGAATAGGTTTTAGAAGTACTGCTATTTGTGCCTTCCTGATCAGAAACACTGTGGCTGTCGCCCTTAGTAGAGCTTGTACTGTCCGAACGCGAAGAATTCGTTCCGCCACTTTCACCCTTGCTTTCTCCGCCGCCAGTAGAAGACTGCTTAGAACTGCTAGTCGAGCTCGATGAGCCCCCGGAACTACTGCTGGTAGTCGTAGAAACGCTATTGTTAGTACTTATTCCCTTCGACCACCCCTTGTTTTCACCAGTACTTTTACTCTGGCTTACCGACGAGCTGGAATTTTCTCCCTTTGTCCAGCTTTTTGACTTCGACGTGCCCTCCGAACTGCCCTCCTGTAAGCTATATTTCGCCAAAGGGCTGACCGTCGTATAGGCTTCCTGCAGTGTCTGCTCCAGCTCACAGATGCTATCAGGCTGCAAGGCCTTCGCCACCAGCAGCAGGCAGAACTCCTCGCCCTGCATCACGTCGACCAGACGGTCAACGCTCTGAAACTCTTCGTTATCCTTAATAGTTCCTGCCACGCCCTCAATACGCGAAGCATACTTCATATGCCGCACCTTATTCAACACAGGCTCTGCCTCTTCCGGGTTGACCTCCTGCACCTTACAGCCACGTAAATTACCCTTAATACTTGCCATCAGCACATTGCGTCCGATATCACTCAAAAGCAAATCGTCATTGATGGCTTCTGACGGATTTTTGGAAAGGCCATAATAAAATTTTACGCCCTTGGCATCACCAACGATAAGATACAGAAAGTTTACGCCCGGAATCCGCACAGAGCTCAATACATTCTCCAAAGCTTCCTTACGCGGTGCCTCTTCTTCAAAGGTGATTTCATCAATCCGATAAAGAACAATATCTCTTTCCGTGATATCCTGACTGCTGCCCAACCCAAGCCTGCTATTGCTGAAATAATACTTATGCGACTGGTTAAGCACATCTAAAATTTTCACATCATTATCCATTTAGTACGCTCCTTCTGCTTCATCACACTTACGCATACTGCTTAATAATTCAACTCAACCTCTACCGGCCCAAACTTAAATTCTTTTCTCTGCAAGGCTTCGTTGTTCTCAGCTACAGCATAGGCAATTTTATTCGGTGCAACAGCACACAGATAAATCATCCAGTCCTCGTTCACCGCTGCGGGAGGAAGCTTTTGGCGGCTCTTTTTGCCCTCTTTGACCAAAAGGCCATTCTTCCTTCCGGCAGACGTAGAACTCGTATAATAAAATTCAAAACGGTCTTCTCCGGCATCAAGATAAGCAACCCATTCGTTATATTTGCTATCCCCGTTCAACAACGACTCAAAATAACCATGCTCATCACTATAGCCGACAAAGAACTTAAACTTGATTTCCTCTTCTGCCTTCTTTTCACTGATAACCTTAATCGTCGAGCCCTTGCGACACTGTACCAAGCCAATAGCAACGCCTGTCTTGCCCGTCGGTCGCTTCAGCTTATTGGTAACATCATTTATCTTTTGGCTATTATCTGCTCCCAAAGGCTGATAGAGTTTAATGACATCGCCGCCTGTCAAAATTTCATAGCTGCGTCTGGCGCTTTTGGCCTTAATTTTGTCTTTAAGCTTAGCCATCTTTTCCTTAAAGACAGCCTGCAGAATGGGCGATTTGCTGGAGTTGCCTGCGAGAAAAATATTAATGCTCTTGCTTTCCTTCGCAACCTCATAATATTTATCCTTGCTGAAGTTGACCAGCAAGGCATCAAAAAAGCTTTCCACGCCCTGCTCAATCCTCGTGCGCAAAACCTTCGTCAGCTCCTCGCTATTAAGCAGCAAATCTACAGCCTTCGTCTCACCGGAATTAGTAAACAACTCTATCTTGAGCTTGCCATCACGGAACCAGGGTGATGCCGCCGGCTTCGTGAGCTGCACTCCATTTTGCACCTGTCCTTTACTAGCTTCAGGCAGCTCGCCTTCCCAGAAGCCGCGTAACCTTTCCATCAGCTGACGCATATTGCTATACGCTTCCTGCGAATCGGACAGCAGGCCTTCATAGCCCACGAAGCGCTCGCACTCCGGCGGCTTAACAAAGGCAATGTTTTCCTTGCGCAGCAAAGCCTTATTTTTGCAAAAAACATGAAACGCTAATAGCTCCAGCAGATTCTCGCCGCCCAGATACTTGTCACCGCCATCGCCAAAATGCTCAATGACATAATGGTATCTGCGTTCCTTAACGCCGTTTGCCTTGCGCCAGATGCCAAAATCAAAGTCCGTCGTACCGCCGCCAAAATCAAAAATTGCATAGGCTATTTTTTCATTTTCCTTTGGGAACAGCTTATACTCCTGCAAAGCACAGACGGCATATGCCGCAGGCTCGCTCACGCCCTGCTCCACGCTGAACTGCTCCATGCACTGCTTGTCCTGCAGAACTGCCATAGGCAGAGAACGCATGATACCCTTACGGAAGCTCTTTAAAATGCGGTTGCGCACCTCAAGCGTATAGGTAACAGGGAAGGAGAGCAGATATTCCATATAAATACGCTTGGTATACTGATTGTTGATATAAAGCCCGATATAATAGGCATATAGCTCTATCGGATCAAAGCTGTTTTCCGGCAGCTCCGCATAAGGCGGCAGGTCAATTTCCTTGCCCTTGGTATCGCGGACACGCACTCTGCGCTCCGGGTCGCCTGCCCATTGCTTGAGCTCCGCAAAAAACGAGAAATAATTGCCTGAGCTTTTATTGTTTTTCCAATCATCAAAGGCTGTGTGCGAAGATGTTGCGTCCTCCCAATGCGTCAGCGGTCTGCCGCCAGACTGCTGATAAGCCTTCTCGAAGCTTGCTATATCAATAAATTCCATGACCGTCGGATTTTCGTAATCCTTGATTTTCGGCTCTGCCTGCACATTGCCGATACCAATGCGCACAGGCTCGATGGCATCGCTGTCGTCCTGTGTCATAACGACTGTCGACTTCGTACCAAAATCAATGCCGACCACTCCTCCGTCCACGATGTCGCGGCGAGGGTCGCGTGCGTAAAAGGAGCGGGTTGCTGTCGGCAGCATTCTTTCCTGCTTAATTACTGCATCCCAAAGCTCCCAGGAGCCACGGTTCGGATCCTCCAGCAGCATCTTGTCATATTCCGTAAGATCAAAGCGCATCTTATCGCACGCCAGCAAAGAAGCCTGCAAGTCATCTACCAAAGCAGCATCTGCATTTTTGCTCAGCTCATTTAAAGCCTTGTCTAATTCCTGCTTGCTTTTTGGCTCTTGCCAATAACCTAATTCTTGCAAAACCTTCGCCAGCTCGCTCTTTTTCTGCCATGCAACAGTAATTTGATTATTTGCTACAGTCAAAAGTGCTTTTTCTTTTAATACCTGCAACAATAAATAAACCTTGCGCACCTCTATATCAGTAATAACAGGTACCAAGCCCTTGTTCAAAATAAAGGTAAGGCGTTTTTGTTTAGAAGGAATACGGCAAATAAGCAAATCAAGAGCATAATATCGGTCGGAACCATTAAAGCCGCAAAAACCCTCACTATTTTTGTATATATAGGCAAAGTATTTTCCCTTTTTAATATAAAGAGTGTAGTAATCACGACTATATAGTTTTTGAAGAAGCTTTTGTATTTTGGTAAAATCCACAAAATCCATAAAGTCGAATTTTAAGCCCTTAACTGGAAGCTCAGGCTGAGCACATTCTCCACTATGATTGTGATACGTATACTCCTCCCTCAGACTTAATTTCTCCGCATCCTCAAAAATAAAATGCGCTTCAGGGGCAGGCGGCAGCAGCACGGGGCAGTTGCTGAAGCGAATAACCTCTTTTTGCGAGTTCAACCAATCTTCTACCTTTTCCATTAAAGCGGGCAGCCTGTCTTGGAAATTCATAATACCGCCGAAAAATTTCAGCAGATTTTCCTCAATAGGCAGCTGCTGCACCCTTTTTATTGTTGTGCCAGCAGGAGAAATGTTTGCGTAGCTTTCCGGCTTCGCTGTTAGGTTCGGCATCTCATTCACCTCCTGCATAGCTTCCACCCCCCCGAAATTTTTTGCCATCATGCGGCGATTCTTGTTCTTCTTCATGAATTTATAGCTCCTTTACTCATGCTCTCGTTAACAAAGCTGCTTAATACTCCAGCTTCACCTTCAGCGGAGAGAACTTAAACTCCTCCCGCTTCAATGCCTCATCATCTGCTGCCACGGTATATTCTATGGTAGCAGGTGCAACGGCACGCAGATAAATCGTCCAGTCCTCGTTGACAGCCTCCTGTGGCAGGCGCAGATGGCAGTTTTTGACCATTGTATTATTTTCAACGCGCAAGCCCTTGCTTCTGCCTGCTGTTGCGGATTTCGTGTAATAAAACTCAAAGGAAGCATCTCCTGCATCCCAGTACGGAAGCCAAACCTTATATTGCTGCTCGCTGGTCATCAGCGCTGCAAAATAACCGTCCTCATCCTTATCCCCAAGGAAGCAGCTGAATTTAATTTCCTCGTCAGCCTTGCGCTCATTGATAACCTTGATTTTGGAACCCGGGCGGCATTTTACCAGACCAATAGCCACGCCCGTTTTCGCCGTCGGCCTTTCTGCGACCTGCAAATCCTCACTGACCTTCAGCTCCTTGAGCTTGGCAGCAGCCTCCTCTGTTCCCAAAGGCGGGAACAGCTCTATGAACTCCTTCATATCCTTCTGCGCAACTCTTTTGCTGATTTCATTTTGATATTTAGTAATCAGCTTTTGGAAAACAGCCTTCAAAACCAACGATTTGCTGGAATTGCCGGCTAAAAAAACATTGATTTTGGAAATCCCCTGCCGCTGCTCGTCTTCACCAAGCGCCGCTGCATACTTACTGCTATTTTTTATCAGCGCATCAAAGAAGGCATCTACACCTTGATAAATACGCTGCTCCAAAATCTTTTTCAGCGTTGCTTCATCAGCAACAAGCGAAAAATTTTCTGCGACGCTGCCATCGTTTTTAAATAAAGACAGCTTAATTTGACCCTCTTTAAAATAGGTTTGTTCCTGCTTTTGCGCCTCTGACGTATCTCTTCTGTTCGTATAAGCATCTGTCTCCACAGCTCTGCCTTCCCAAAAGGGGCGCAGCTTCTCCATCAGCGAGCGCATATTGCTGCGTGCCTCTTGGGAATTGCTCAATAAAACCTCGCTACCGGAAAACTCCTTGCACTCCGGCGGACAAAAGAAGCTTATCCCGGTCTTGCGCAAAGCATCTGCATTGGCCTTAAACACTTCAAAAGCCAAAAGCTCCAGCAGATTCTCACCGCCAAGATACTTGTCGCCACCATCACCAAAATGCTCAATGACGTAGTTAAAGCGTCTTTCCTTCGGCCCCTTCGCCTTGCGCCAGATGCCAAAATCAAAATCCGTCGTGCCGCCGCCAAAATCAAAAACAGCATAAGCTATTTTTTCATCATTTTGCGGACGCAGATGATACTCCTGCAAAGCACAGACAGCATAAGCCGCAGGCTCGCCCACGCCCTGCTCTACATGGAATTTCTGCATACATTGCTCGTCCTGCACAATGGCTTGGGGAAGAGAACGCCTGAGGCCTCTTTGGAAACTGTTCAAGATGCGCTTGCGTACATCAAGCGTATAGGTCACAGGGAAGGAAAGCAGATATTCCATAAAAATCTTGCCACGATGCATATTATTGATATACAAGCCAATGTAATATGCGTAAATCTCTATCGGGTCAAAGTCTCCCTCATGCAGCTCGGCATAAGGCGGCAGCAGAATTTCTTTTTTCTTCTTGTCGCGGATACGTATATTTCTGCTGCTGTCGCCTGCCCATTGCTTCAGCTCACCAAAGAAAGCAAAATAATTCTCTGTCTTATCAATATTATTCCAATCCTCAAAAGCAGTATGCGAAGTAGTGATATCTGCCCAGCTGGTCAGCGGCCTTCCCTCACGGCTGGCATAAGCCTGCATAAAGCTTTCAATATCTATGAACTCCATAACCGTCGGGTTTTCGTAATGCTTGGCTTTGACTGCTGCGTCGAGCTGTCCGCTGCCCACGCGAATCGGTGTAATCGTTTCGGTATCGCCCTTAATGGCTACGACCGTCGACTTCGTACCAAAATCAATGCCGACAAGCCCGCCCTCAAAGATATCTGTGCGCGGGTCGCGTGCGTAGAAGTACCTTCCTACATCTACCTTATTTTCCGTTTCATCGTGCAGCGCATCCCAAAGCTCCCAGGAGCCACGGTTCGGATCCTCCAGCTGCATCTTATCGTAAGCTGTGAGATCCGCACGCACAGTATCGCGCACGAGCAGATTGCCAGTTAATTCGTCAACGTTTAAATGCAGATTTTTTATTTTGCTGACATCAGGCTGAGGTGCATTCTTCCACAATTTATATTTTGCTAAGCAGCTTTGCACCTGCGCCAGTTTTGCAGCTTCTACGAGTACTTTCCTGCCTTTAAACTGCACCAGCTGCCGTTGGACTAAATTGACAAGAGCTTCGTATTCTATATCCAATTCCACATTCTTTAAAACAGGATACAATTCCTTTTCTAAAATATACTGCAGCCTGTCCTGCTTTTGCGGAATCCTGCTTATGCGCAGCTCATAAGCAGCACGCAATTTTTGTAAACTATACGTAAAAGTATTATGGTTAGGATTATATACAGCATATCTATTGGCGCCATTTGCATAAACAACTAAACCAGTAATCAACTCAGGAACTTCGGAAGATGTTGCATAAACACTGGCAATACTTCTGGCAACACTGCTGGCAATAATGCTAGAAAAATCGCTTTCATTTCTAGGCTTTGTATTTTCTTCTGGTAATGCTTTCTTTGCTATGTTTACTATCTTCTTGATCTCCTCAGCTGTAGGAATGACAAATTCCAAATTTGACGGCAGCTTCTCCATGCCGAAAAAAGTCTTCGCATCTACATAACTCAAATTTATACATTTTTGTAATTTTATTTGACTACTATCCTCGACAAAAAAATCTGCATTATCAGGAAGAATAATCGGCGAACCAACAAAATGAACATCTCTGCCATTTAAGTCTACATTTACTCTTTTAAAAATATTATTGACGATTTGCTCTGCAAACAGCAAATTGCTATTTTCTTCAAGCACAGCGTTTGCAACAGGCAGGCACGTCACTCTTTGCACATCTGCGCCAGCAAAATTTTTCTCGCTCTCCATCGACCTCTGCTCCTTTGCCAACCCATTTTGTAATGTCAAAAAAAACTCTCTTTCTTTTAATATATAACACAAGCTTGTTATATACGCTGTTTTCTCCATCATCACTGCCATTCTACCAAAGCCTTTTTATTCGCTCTCTCACTTCTCTTATTCCAGATTCCCGGCAACAACACTTTTTCTATTTTTCCTGAATATTTACTGCAGTTTTCGCTACGCATATGAACATCATCATCAAAGCCTTTCCCGATTTCATCGTCAAGCAGCATATACACCTGCTCGCCCTGATATGCATTACACAGCTCCAGCAAATAAGCAAAAATCTGTAATAAAGCCTCACGCTCTGCTCCCAGCTCAGCATAATTGCGTTTCATAGAGTCCCAGAACATCTCCACATATTCTATATTACTTCCGGTGGAGATAAAAGCTACTATAGAAGCATCTGCAATAATATCGGTAAACCTTCCGCGTATGCCTTGGGGCAGGCTCTTATATAGTCTATAAAATTTAACCGGTTCAGCAAATTCCTTTTGCCAGGCATTAAGCTCTCTTTGCAGCTTAGCGTTAGCTTCGTTGATTTTTTCATAATCCTGTTCAAACTTCCTTGCTGCAGCAGCTGCGCTGCGCAATTCTTCATTTTTTTGCGCCAGTTCCCAAGTCTGATTTTTCACTTGCTCTGCCAGCTTGCTGTTTTCATACTTCTGCTGCTCTTTTACTCTTTTTAAAGCTTTAATGCTTGCAGCTTGTTCATCATTTTCTTCCTGCAATTCAGCTATTCTCTGAGCCTGTTCATCAAAAGACTTCTTGATTTTTTTATTTTTTTCAAGATTATGCTCATTTTCCTTATCTGCCTCAGCAGCATCAATTGCGGCTAAACCTTTAGTATCCCCCACAATCTCACGTATTCTTTTTTGAATATCAGCTTCAGCCAACGCATTTTCAAGATTCTTAAGAAACTTTTTATATTTTTCTTTGTCGCCT
>OHJI01000505.1_pt1 | contig 14646 bp, 12 predicted proteins | sample 1568571 | NCBI WGS metagenome assembly OHJI01 (sample SAMEA3879583, study PRJEB24766) | human gut metagenome | biome: human-associated habitat; feature: feces | place: USA | collected 1985/1987
CTTTTTCTTGAAGCCTTCTATTTTAAGTATTCTTTGAAAAATTCCTCCAGCTTATCGAATGGAATAATGTCTGTCCGGTCATATAAATCCGTATGTACGGCATCGGGAATAATCATCAGTTCTTTATTGTCGCCTTTCAGCTTCTTGAAAGTATCCTCACTAAAATAGCGGGAGTGAGCTTTTTCTCCATGAATGAGCAACACGGCACTGCGGATTTCATCGGCATACGCAAGGATAGGTGCGTTGAGAAATGCAAGATTGGAGGTTTTGTTCCAGCCCAAACCGGAGTTGATGGAACGGGGATAATAACCTCGTTCGGTCTTGTAATAATCGTAATAATCCTTCATGAACTGCGGTGCATTACCGGCAGGCTCCGGATTCATCACGGTGCGGGGATAAGTGTCAGTACGGTAGTCTTCCGTGCGCTGGGCGTTAAACTCCTGACGCATTTTGTAGCGTGCATCTGCATTGTCAGCGGCATCGAAGTAACCGTTTGCTGTACAGCGGCTAATGTCGTACATTGTGGAAGCTACCGTTGCCTTGATACGTGTGTCGTTGGCAGCCGCATTGATAGCAAAACCACCCCAACCACAAATGCCAATGATGCCGATTCGTTCGGCATCCACATCCGGACGTGTCGCAAGGTAATCCACCGCAGCCGAGAAGTCTTCAGTATTGATGTCCGGCGAAGCTACGCTGCGAGGCTGTCCACCGCTTTCACCAGTAAATGAAGGATCAAAAGCAATCGTCAGGAATCCTCGTTCGGCCAATGTCTGGGCATACAGCCCCGACGACTGTTCCTTTACAGCTCCAAACGGACCGCTGACAGCAATAGCAGGCAGCTTACCTCCGAAAATCGTTTTCGGTGCATACAGGTCGGCAGCGAGCGTGATGCCGTAACGATTTACGAAAGTCACTTTGCTATGGTTCACCTTGTCGCTCTTCGGGAACGTCTTGTCCCATTCCTGTGTCAGATTTAACTGTTCCATATTTTTGTGAGTGTTTTGTGCCGGGCTTTCCGTCAGGCTGAAGAGGCAGAGGAAAGCAGCCATTAAAATAGTTGTACGTTTCATAACCGATGTAATTTAAATTTTTATTGTTTCTTGTTTTCTTTTCATAGTGCAAAATTACAGCGGATTACAGGAAAAGCCGGTAGATGGATTACTGATTGTATAACCTCAATTACAGACATTATTTTACATGCATCTCATCCAACGTTCCCACTTCAAGCAGATCAGGAAAATCAGCCTCTTTTTCTTGCCGCATTGGTGATGATGATGGAGAAACCGATATCGAACAGTAGCAAGAGTCTTGTGCAAAATCTGCCGTCGATAAAGATGTATTGCAGATTATGATACGGCCGACTCCGGCAGTAGGCATGGCACTCGTCGTTTCAACCGGAAGAAGGGAATACAACGAGAACTCCGGAAAGTTGGTCAGTGTAATGCCCGGTAGAACCAATCCGCACAACCCGTTCAGTATGGTGTACCGTTCGGATGGATCTGACAAGGATGGCAGTATGGTTGGTTAGTGATTCCGATTCCATAGGCTATCACTTTTCGTTCCTGTCGATATCTCGGATATGCCTTGCCGGTACACCTCCTACAACCGTGTTGGCCGCTACGTCTTTCGTCACCACAGATCCGGCGGCGATAATGGCGTTGTCACCCACGGTCACACCCCGCAGGATGGTGGAGTTGGAACCTACCCATACATTTTTGCCTAACCGGATAGGCGCCGGATACATCGCCCCGCGGTCTTCGGGAGCCGTACCGTGATTGAGCGTGGCAAAGACCACATTATGCCCGATAAGACAGCCGTCACCCAACGTCACACCGCCATGATCCTGGAAGTGGCAACCGGCATTGATAAAGACACGACGCCCGATGGTAATATTCTTGCCGAAGTCTGTGTAGAACGGAGGAAACATCTTGAATGTTTCGTCCACAGGTTTACCGGTCAGGCGCGACATGAACGCACGCAATTCTTCTTGTGAATGGTACGAGTTGTTTATCTCACAGGTAACGCGCCGGGCTTCATCGCTCATTTCATCCATCAGCCGATAGATTTCCGGTGTATTGAGTGCACCGCCGGCTTCAATATGATTCAAAAAATCATCTAATGTCATAATATTCTTTTTTCCTATACTTGTTTACTCGTTTTGTATGCCTCTTGTGATTTCGGGTTTCCTTTGATTTCTTCCATGTGCCATACACCACAGCGAAACAGTGTACCCTTTACCATCGGTTTTTCCAAACATCCATTCGCTTGTTGCGCTTGAAATAGGTGACAGACCGCCCCGTTATCTGTACGTTTTTCGTAAAGCACATACTTATTACCATTTTTCTTGGGAACCGGATCGGACTGTGTTATGGCAGGTATTCCTATAACAAATAAACTTGCAATCATGATGACTGGTATACGTTTCATTATCACTTGATTTTATTAAGTTTTGAATTCCAGAATCTTGATGCAAAGATAAGTACATGACTGAAAATACAGTGTAGATAAATTACAGATGTTATAACCCTAATTACATGATTTCCGGAAAGAATAGCATAAATCTGTAGCCAAGGTTGATACAATGTCTCAATCTGTTATTCTAGAAAATGATAAGTATAGAATTTGAAATCTTAAATTGATGTTAAACAGAAGGGGATGTGAGAATTATAGCCGTGCAATACCCCGGAATTGAGCGAGTGGCTACAATATAGGCATCAGTTATGTTATTTTTACCAATAGTAAACCGGAGCGTATTTGTAACAGATGAGAAACCGAATACTGCAAGAAATTATCATGTTGCCTCTTTGGTTGAAATAGTGTTATGAAATAGAGATTTTAATCCATCGAAAATGGCAGGAAGAGCAATGGTGCCATGCACCTCGTCGGGAAATTTTTTATAAACGACATGCAAATGCTTGTTTTTCATTTCAGGGATGATCTTATTTTTTAAGCTGTCGGCCAATGAAAACTGGATAAGTTTGATTGCAGGACGTTGGCGGGTGGCGAAAGCAACATACAAATGTTTGCCGGAGAAGTCTTTTTGATAAACATTCTTTGCTGCTTGTTGTAGAAAGACTCCTCGGTCCCACCATAAACTTGGGTCTATTGCTATATACGAGTCAAAAGACTCGGGATGATTTGACAGTGTCTGTAGGGTAAATAAACCTGCGTATGAATGTCCGACAAGAAAGTTTGTACCGTTGGCAGGAACTTTATTTTCCACTTCCAGACGTAGTTCCTCTATCAGAAAGCGATGGAACTGTTCAGCTCCACCACCTGCCGGCTTATCATAGGGACAAATGGTACCATCCCGGCGGGCGGCTGAGCAGGTAGGAGTGAAATCTCTGGTCCGGTCTGTGTTTAAAACAGCCACAACGATGCAAGGAGGTAAGTTTGAGGTTTTAGAAGAAGAGAAGAAACGCGTAAAACCAACCACGGAATGAAAGAAGGAATCTCCATCCAATAGATAAAGAACCGGATAAGCCTTTCCTTTTTCACCAGCTTTGGTCTCAGGTACATAAATCCAATATTTTCTTTCTTCATTCAGTATTTCAGAAAACAATGTATGACGCGTTCCGATATAAATGGAATCTTGTTTTTGTGCGGAGAGGGGAAATATCCATCCTATTTGTATAAACAGTATTATATAAAGTATCTTCATTTGTTCGTTTTTTGGGGTTGCAAAGTTCGATGAAAATATGGATATGGACAATCCCTATTTTTAGGTATTTCAGAATATCTCCAATGGAATTTCCTCTATGTCTTATGATTTTGTGGAGGTGGCACCGGATGCATCGGAAGGAATTGATTGAACCGGATTTTTAAGTAACTTCTTAGGGGAATTCATTAAAATATCCTATCACTTCTAACATTTCCCGATTAATTTTGTATTTTTACAGACATACAAAGATTAACTGTAACAAGATATGATTATTTCTGTCGTCTTCGTATCTATGATGGTGGTTTTCGTAACAGTTTATTATTTTGTTGCAAAGCCGAAAAAGCAGCAAGAAAAGATTTATTCGGCGATGACCACCGATGAACTTATCAGGTTCGTGCAGTCCATGCACTGTGAACTAGTGAAGAGAATTGATGCTGATGCCATTATCATCGGTTTTCAAGGAGGTTATTTTCATTTGTTAAGAGAAAAAACAGGTCAGAATATTCAGTTATATTATAAAGATTTTTACGCATGTAGCTATGAACAGTCTAAAAAAATAGTTTTTGACATTAACAACATTAACTGCCGATACACAGCTTGGACTTGCTATTTGCGTAAAAGTCATGAGGATGGAGAAAGTGAGACACCTTTTACGGCTTGTCTGTCTGCCTGTCTGTTCTTGTCGGGCAGTGAAACTCAGTTAAAACAACATTTGCGGGTATTGCTTGAGTCATCTTTTATGATAGCCCGTAGTTTTAAAGAGTTGGCAGAACAATCTGCTTCAATACAAGACATGTTGGTGAAAAAAGAATTCGAAAATCGCTTGGCTTTGTTGAGACGAAAATTGGAGATTGGACATGGTAAGCTGTTGGAACCTGTCGATGTTTCCCGGCAAGATATGGATCAGATAGAGGATATTCTTTCTCTTTTTGGTACAGTGAAACAGGAAGATATAAAGGGAATGACACTGGTTTGCAATGGGCGGATAGAGAGGCGTACCGAATTATTGTCTATTCTTTCTTTTCGGTTGAAAGATGCTGTGATGGATGAAAAAGGACAGGCGGGAAAAGATGCTCTGATCTGTATTACACTTGCCGAAGGGCAGTTGGTGATTGCGTTGGAGAAAGCTGAAGGCAGTAATGAACGATCTCTTTATTATAAGTTGTCGGCTATGCGGACGGACAGGGTAGATGCTTTTTTCGATGAAACCCAAAAAGGCAGAGTATTCAGTAGTATGATTGAGGTAAGATTGACAACGGATCATGATGATTATTGGGAGTTGAAATATATGTTGGACGATGCTAAAGAAAAAGCGGCAAACAAACAGTTTGACGAACTGACGGAGGAACAACAGGCGTTGCTGGCTTATACCGAGCCTACCTTGCAGACTACTATTTATTGGGGGAAGAAATTTTTCAGGCAGCAATGTTATCTTCAGGCGTTGGGGTGTTATCTTTCTATTTTTCGGTATTATCAAGTCCACTGGACAGAATTGCCGGAGCGTGGCAAGGAAGAATATTATGTGATTTGTTATCATATCGGTTTTGTTTATCTCACATTAGGGCATTTTGAAAAGGCTTATTATTATTTGACTAATGCTAAAAGAAATTCATCCATTCATGCGATTCGTGATTTTACCAACTGTCTCGTCGAAATGAAGGATACAGGAGCTCTTGAGTATATTTATTCTATGGTGAGTTTGGTTGGCAGTCAGATAAAGATGTATGGTGATGAAAAGAATACCTTGTTTCCACTTTATCATTTTCTTCGGCGCAGGGCAGCACAAGTATTAGTAAACTTGAAATATTATTCGCAAGCTAGGGAACTGCTCTATCAAATGCTGGGAGAGGAGGAGAATCGTGAGTTTGCGGAACGGGAATTGCAGTATCTTGAGAGTATGGGTGCAGGTGATGATGCGAAGCGGAACGAGTGAGAAGAATGTGAGGAGGTTGAATGAAAGTTTCATGGAATTTCATAATGGGATGTTGCTAGGAGTAAAGCAGAAATGTGGAAAATGTTCTGTAACATGGACTGCTCTTCATTGAACTCTGTGAATAAAGTGTAATCCCTATACCGTCCTTCTGAGCTTTTGATTTGATGGTATCTTGCCAAGTATCCTTGGATGAGTAAAGGTCGTTGATGTTTATTTTTCTCATCTCTGAAAGAAAAGGTATAGGAGTAGAGCTGGCCGTTGGAAAAAGTGTAATAAATCAGATTTATTCGTTTGGAAAAATGTAACTTCCTCCGTTTGTCCACTATGGAAAATGTTTGTATGCTCTAACAGGAACAATTATATTCAGGCAAGAACTATTATACCTGAAATGGTATAAATCAATAGATATGACTGAACTCCATAATGTCGAGCATTTAATATAGTATTCCGTCAATGGCAGAATGCCAACTTTGATGAAAATGACCATAGTACCAATGGCTTATCGGATGGTTGTCGGTTTTGAGATGGTGCAGAAGCATATCCATCGTTTCCCGTCCAAATTGTATATCCTCAATCAATGAAGGATCGTTTATAGTCCATTGGCTAAGGTTGTTTTTGGAGAATAGTTCACAATGTGAAGGTGCGGTATGTGTGTGACAACTGTATCAATCAGGAAGCTAGCAGGGATGGCATTCATCTTATTTGGATCATAAACAGGAACTTCGTTCTGCCAATATAAATTGCGAGAAATATCATTTTCTTGCGACTCATTTGAATGAACACGGTATTTGTTTCTATTCCATTCATTTATGCGATAGATACGGTCAATAGAGATAGCTCCACCTACACAAAGGATGGTATGATTACAAACTTGTAGAATGGAATAATCGGGAACAGCAACGAAGCGTTTGAAGTTGAGCATTGCGCCATCGAAATAAGCAGGATTATCATGATTGCCTCGCACAAACACAATCCAATTGTTGGCTTGGTTCATTCGCTTGGCGTTTCGTCTAACTATCTGCTCATAGTACTCTTTCTTTTCGAAGCCGAAGCCACAATCCCCGGCTACAATTAGCAAAGTGTCTGTAAGCTGATATTGGATACAGAGTTTGAACACCAACTGATTAAAGTTTCCATGAATATCACCAGAAACAATAATTGTCTTGGCTTCGGGAAAAGATAGTGAGAATATGCCGTTGTGATTCATCTTTTTTTAATAGACTAATTCCATTGTTTTTTTAATTGTACAATTCGATAGTTAATGTTGCTTCTTTTTATAGTTCGTCAATCAATCGCCTAACTTCGTCCATTGAAATTTCTCCTTCTATATGTTTACGAACTATGTTGTGCATATTCTTATCATCTTTTTGATTTTCACGCCATAAGTTGGGGATTCATATAGCTACAAAAGTACAATAATAATCCAGATATTGAATATAATTCACTACATTTGCATTATAAAATCGTACCAAACAGTGAAGCTAAATAGAATAAAGGCGGTTCTTTTGGAAAAAGGTATCTCTCAGACGTGGTTGGCGAAACAGCTTGATAAGAGTTTCAGCATGGTAAATGCCTATGCTTGTAATCGGATTCAGCCTAATTTGGATATTCTACAACAGATTGCAGAGATATTGCAGGTAGATTTGAAGGACTTAATAATTGATAAAAAAGATAGGTAATAATATACAAGCCTTTCTGGTGTTATTATTGAGTTTAATTGATTAGAATATAAAAATAAGCAATAAGATGGCAAACTTAAATATTGAACAGAAAAAGGTGAAAAGCCTTTTTCAAGAATCGAAATACAACTTCCTTATACCTGATTACCAACGCCCATATGCGTGGGGTGAGATGGAGTGTAAAACTTTATGGGACGATTTGTTTTCGTTCTCTTTCCCAAATGATGACTGTGACCAATTTGTTGACGATGAAGAGTATTTTCTTGGTCCCATAGTAACATTTAAGAATAGAAACCAAATGGAGGTAATTGATGGGCAGCAACGTTTAACGACACTTATGCTTTTGTTAAGGGCTTTTTATAATAAACTAGGTAGTATGAAAGACTCTCGCTCAAAACGGATGAAGGAGGATATTGAAAAATGTATTTGGAGAGCTAATGAATTTGGGGAGTTTGAAACATCTGCTCTGAAAATCAATTCACAAGTTGCTACAGATGAAGATAAAGAAGAGTTTATTGCAATATTGAAAGATGGACAAGGAATTGGCAAAAAAAGTCGTTACGCAAAGAATTTCAATTTTTTCGTTGAAAAGATAGATGCTTTTCTAAGTAATTATCCATCTTATTTTGCATATTTCCCGGCTCGTGTGTTGAATAACTGTGTCCTTTTACCAATAGAGGCAGAATCACAAAATACGGCGTTAAGAATTTTCTCAACCTTGAATGATAGAGGGAAACCTCTCTCTGATGCAGATATTTTTAAGGCGCAACTTTATAAATATTATTCATCATTTGGCAAAAAAGATGAATTTATAGAAACGTGGAAAAATCTAGATAAGATTACTAGCGAAGTGTTTCATCCAATTTATGGTACACCATTAGATGAATTGTTTACAAGATATATGTATTATGAACGAGCACTTGCAGAGATAAAATCATCAACAACAGAAGCTTTGCGCAAGTTTTATGAAGGAGATGGCAGTTATCCTCTTTTGCATCAGCCAAAGACATTGAGTAATCTTGTAAGCCTTGCCAAATTTTGGCAAGATGTTAACAATCAAGAAACAGAACGTTTCTCAGATAAAGTTCTAAAGCGTTTGTTCGTACTTAGTTATGCTCCTAATGGAATGTGGACGTATATCACTTCTGTGTATTTTATGTACCATCGTGATGAAAATGATGAAATAGAAGAAAATGCTTTTTGTCGTTTCTTGGACTGTATAACAGCTTTCATATGGGCGTATGCTATAACTAATCCAGGTGTTAATTCTTTGCGTACCCCTGTGTATGCGGAAATGGTTAAAATAATCAAAGGCGAAGAAGTAACATTCTCAGATTTCAAATTTTCAGAAGAACGTTATCGTGCGCAAATAACAAATTATGTATTCAATAATAGTCGTGCGATTACAAAATCAATGATTACTTGGTGGGCTTTTCAACATGATAATCAATCATTATTGTCATTGGAAACTAGATTCGATATAGAACATATATATGCACGAAACAGACGGGATAAAGAAAAAAGCTTATCAAATTCTCAGAATGTAGAAATACTTGGGAATAAAGTTCTTCTTGAGAAAAGATTGAATATCAGAGCTTCCGACTATCGCTTTGTAGATAAAGTAAAATATTATAAAGGTTTTACCACTGCTAATGGTCAGGAAAAGAATGGCTCTCAAATTGTAGAATTGGCAGAGATAAGTAATTCATATAGTGATTTTACTGAAACTGATATTATTAATCGTAATTCTAAAATTATTGATTCGTTTGTGAATTTCCTTAGAGTGAATCAATTATTGAAAGAGTAAAGTTATAGCTTTGAATATCAATTTGTTTTTTGACATAAGCTTCCGATAATTTACAATATCAAGAACATGACTCCTGAAGAAAAAGCAAGAATAAAGATAGACCAGTGGTTTGCCGATGCTGGTTGGAAAGTAGTCAACAGGGAGGATTATGAACCTACTTGTACGGCTGTAGCCATAAGAGAAGGTTTATTGAAAGGAAATCTTGAGGCAGATTATTTCCTTTTCATTAATGGAAAAGCAGTAGGGGTACTTGAAGCTAAGCGTGAAGAAACGGATGCTTTTGCTTCAGAGGTATGCGAGCAAGCAGCCTTATATGCAAGAAGTGTTCCGAATATCTATCAGGCATATCAAAAGCCATTGCCTTTTATCTTCACTTCGAATGGTAAGGAACTATATTGCTGTGATTTTCGTGAACAAGATTCTTGTTTCAGGCAGATCATGAATATCCCTACACCACATGAATTGGTAAAGAGGCTGGGAATTGAAGATGCATTTGCCGGACTCCCTACATTGAAAAAGAAAGGGCTGCGTGATTGCCAATATGAGGCAGTGACAGAACTTGAAAAGAGTTTCCGTGCCGGGCAAAATCGGGCGTTGATGGTTCTTGCCACCGGTGTGGGTAAAACATATACTGCTTGTCTTGCTGCCTACCGGATGCTTTCTTATACACCAATGCGTAGAGTGTTGTTTCTTGTAGACCGAAATAATCTTGGAAAACAAGCAGAAGGAGAATTTGGAACTTTCCGTCTGACAGAGAACGGGGAGGCTTTCAATACTATCTTTACGGTCAATCGCCTTCGCTCTTCTTCTATTCCTTCTGATAGCAATGTAGTTATCTCTACGATACAACGTCTATTCTCATTCTTGAAAGGAGAAACTATTGAGGATAATGATGATGACGAGAATGAACCTATAGAGGAAGTAACCTTGCCTCCTAATCCCAACTTACCGCACGACTACTTTGATATGATTATCATAGACGAGTGCCATCGCTCCATTTATGGGAACTGGCGCAAGGTGCTGGAGTATTTCGATACGGCAAGATTGGTTGGTCTGACCGCAACTCCTATCCCTGAAACAATGGCATTCTTCAATAATAACTGCATTGTTAACTACACATTGGAAAAGAGTATTGTTGATGGCGTGAATGTGGATTGTCGGGTATATAGAATAAAAACGCAAGTCACAGAAACGGGTGGGGCTATATTAGAGGGTGAGAAATTTAAAGAAGAAACAAGATATACAGGTGAGGTTAAGATTGTAAGTAGTAAGGAAACCAAAATCTATACAAATAAAGAACTTAATCGGAGTATTATCAATCCGGCACAGATAAAGTTAGTCCTTTCGACCTATCGGGATGTGGTTTATACGGAATTGTTTAATGACCCGCAACGTGAACCAAATATGGACTTTTTGCCCAAAACATTGATTTTTGCTCTCAATGAAGCTCATGCTACAAATATCGTACAAATAGCTAAAGAGGTGTTTGGACGGACTGATGGCCGCTTTGTTCAGAAAATTACCTATTCGGCAGGCGACAGTAACGAACTGATACGCCAATTCCGTAACGACAAGGATTTCCGTATTGCTGTCACCTGTACGTTGGTTGCCACCGGAACAGATGTAAAGCCGCTGGAAGTAGTGATGTTCATGCGTGATGTGGAGTCATTGCCTTTGTATATTCAGATGAAAGGGCGTGGAGTACGTACTATTGGTGATGAGCAACTTCGCAATGTTACCCCGAACGCATTCAGTAAGGATTGTTTTTATTTGGTTGATGCGGTAGGCGTGACGGAACATGCGCAAACAGTGGCACCTATAGATGATGCTCCTACAACAAAGACGATTACTCTAAAGGAGCTATTAGAACGTATTAGTCATGGCTATATTCCTGACGAGTATCTCAAACGGCTTGCTGCAACGCTTGCCCGAATATACAACAAGGCGGATGATCCGCAACGGAAAGAGTTTGTCCGTTTGTCTCATGATGACATGAAGGAACTTTCTGCCAGAATATACGATGCACTGGAGAAAGGCATTCTTCCACCGTTTGTAAGCACTGATGAGCCTAACAATGAACGTAAGGGGCTAGTCGCTCCGCTTGCCAATCATGCGGATGCTCGGAAATACCTTCTTATACTTGCAGCCGGATTCGTCAATACATTGATGCCGGGTGAAGATACGCTTATCTCCAAAGGGTTTTCCATTGAGGAAGCAAAAAATACGACAGAGGCTTTTGAAGATTTTTGTAAAAAGTACTATGACGAAATAGAGGCACTGCGCATCATTTACAACAATGAGGGAGAGCCTATAACCTATTCGATGCTAAAGGATTTGGAGAACAGACTCAAGATGGCAAACAATCATTTTACATCCAAACAACTTTGGAACTCTTATGCCATAGTTAATCCTAAAGCGGTAAGGCGTTCCACAACCAAAGAAGAAAGCGATGCATTGACCAATATCATACAACTTGTGCGCTTTGCTTTCCACCAAATCGAACGATTGGATAGCGTAGTTACTACCTCTAAACAGTTTTTCAATCTTTGGTTAGGGCAAAACCAGCGTGAAATAACTGACAAACAGCGAGAGGTTATCAGTCGTATTGTGGATTACATCGCTTCTAACGGAGCTTGTACTATCAGAGATATTCGTGAAGATGATGCTACCCATGCAGCCCAAATGATTAGAGCGTTTGGCAATATGCAGAAGGCAGACGAGGCACTTCATTCACTTTACACATTTGTAGTTTTAAGAAAAGCAGCATAAAGAAATGGCAACAAATAATACAACAGAGCAATCGCTCACCAAAAAAGTATGGAATCTGGCAACCACTCTTGCCGGACAAGGAATTGGATTTACTGATTATATTACCCAACTGACCTATCTTTTATTCTTGAAGATGGATGCCGAAAATGTAGAAATGTTTGGAGAAGAGTCGGCTATTCCAACTGGTTATCAGTGGGCAGATTTGATAGTACTTGATGGCTTGGATTTGGTAAAACAATATGAAGAGACCCTTAAATTGCTTAGTGAGCAGGATAATCTGATAGGTACGATTTATACGAAGGCGCAAAACAAGATAGACAAGCCTGTTTATCTGAAAAAGGTCATCACCATGATTGATGAGGAGCAATGGCTCATTATGGACGGTGATGTGAAAGGAGCTATCTACGAAAGCATTCTTGAAAAGAACGGACAAGACAAGAAAAGCGGGGCAGGACAGTATTTTACTCCTCGTCCACTTATTCAGGCCATGGTGGATTGTATCAATCCGCAAATGGGGGAAACGGTTTGTGACCCGGCTTGTGGAACGGGTGGATTCTTGCTTACAGCTTACGATTATATGAAAGGTCAGTCAGCAAGTAAAGAAAAACGTGATTTCTTGCGTGACAAAGCTTTGCATGGTGTGGATAATACGCCTTTAGTGGTGACGCTTGCTTCCATGAATCTTTATTTGCATGGTATCGGTACAGACCGTAGTCCGATTGTTTGTGAGGATTCTTTGGAAAAAGAACCGTCAACTCTTGTAGATGTGATTCTTGCCAATCCTCCTTTTGGAACTCGTCCGGCTGGATCGGTGGATATTAACCGCCCGGATTTTTATGTAGAGACCAAGAATAACCAGTTAAATTTCCTCCAGCACATGATGCTTATGCTCAAAACGGGAGGACGTGCAGCAGTTGTACTTCCTGATAATGTTCTCTTTGAGGCTGGAGCAGGTGAGACTATTCGTAAACGCTTATTGCAGGATTTTAATTTGCATACTATCTTGCGTTTACCTACAGGTATTTTCTATGCCCAAGGCGTAAAAGCCAACGTGTTGTTTTTCAGCAAAGGACAACCAACCAAGGAAATATGGTTTTACGATTATCGTACAGCCATAAAGCATACGCTTGCCACCAATAAACTGGAACGGCATCATTTGGATGATTTTGTTTCTTGCTACAACAATCGAGTAGAGACCTACGATGCCGAGAATAATCCGCAAGGTCGTTGGCGTAAATACCCTGTAGATGAAATTATAGCCAGAGACAAAACAAGTCTTGACATTACTTGGATAAAGCAAGGTGGTGAGGTGGACAACCGTTCATTGGCAGAGCTGATGGCTGATATAAAGGATAAAAGCCAAACGATAAGTGCTGCTGTGGTTGAACTTGAAAAGCTACTTGCGAATATTGAAGAAAATTGAGTTATGGGAAAAGAGATTATCACAAATGATAAAGATATAAACGACCTGTTCTTGAAGGTTGTTAACCTTGTCACGCAGGCAAGGGAACGTGTGGCAACAGCCGTCAATATAGCTGAGGTTTATACTAAGTTCCATATCGGACAATATATAGTAGAATATGAGCAAAAGGGGGAGACAAGAGCCGAATATGGAAAGGCGGTGCTGAAAGAACTCTCCAAACGTCTGACTGATAGGTTGGGAGATGGATGGTCATATTCAACTCTTAAGAATATACGGCAGTTTTATATTGTTTTTTCTAAAGGGCTAACCAGTGGTTGTCCAAAGCCGAGTCAAAAGGCTAACCAGTGGTTAGCCGATTATCCGAAGTCAGAGGAATGTATCTCTGAGCCGACATTCGCTCTCTCATGGTCTCATTATCTTATACTGATGAGGGTGGAAAATCCGGATGCCCGCAGTTTCTATGAAATAGAATGTACCCAACAACAATGGTCTAAAAGGCAACTCAGCCGTCAAGTAGGAAGCTGTCTTTATGAGAGATTGGCTTTGAGCCGTAACAAAGATGAAGTAATGCGGTTGGCGAAAGAAGGGCAAACTATTGGTAAACCATCTGACATCATCAAGAATCCCATCACATTAGAGTTTCTTGGTCTAAAACCCGATGCAGTTTATTCAGAGTCTAAATTAGAGAATGCCATTATCAACAAGATGCAGCAATTCCTATTAGAACTTGGCAAAGGATTTCTATTTGAAGCAAGGCAGAAAAGGTTCACATTTGATGAGCAGCATTTCTTTGTTGACTTGGTGTTTTACAATCGTTTGCTACAATGCTATGTGCTTATAGATTTGAAGATAGACAAACTAACTCACCAAGACCTTGGGCAGATGCAGATGTATGTCAACTATTACGACCGCTATGTCAAACAAGACTTTGAAAAGCCGACAATTGGTATTCTACTGTGTAAGGAGAAGAACGATGCACTAGTGGAACTTACCTTGCCTAAGGATGCTAACATCTATGCTTCTGCTTATCAACTCTATCTCCCCAACAAGGCTTTATTGCAAGCTAAGGTGAAGGAATGGATTGAAGAGTTTGAAGAAAATGAGGAATTAAAGAAACTGGAAGAACATGAATAGTAATTGTGCAGCCAAAACTGCACAATTACAAACAGAAATATAACGATGGATACAAAAGCGTTACGTCAAAAGATACTCGACCTTGCGATACATGGAAAACTTGTACCCCAAGACCCTAACGATGAACCAGCATCAGTTCTGCTCGAACGAATCAAGGCTGAAAAAGAACGACTGATAAAAGAAGGCAAAATTAAACGGAGTAAGAAGTCTGCAAAGTCTTCCGATACGCCCCATTAT
>OHJI01000508.1_pt1 | contig 14484 bp, 6 predicted proteins | sample 1568571 | NCBI WGS metagenome assembly OHJI01 (sample SAMEA3879583, study PRJEB24766) | human gut metagenome | biome: human-associated habitat; feature: feces | place: USA | collected 1985/1987
TTGTTGTTCATGTGTGACCTCCTTTGAAAATTATAGTTGACATTATGGACTATTTAGACTATAATACACAATGTAACTATTATGGTATGATTGTATAATGTAAATACGCAAAAGTCAATAGATAATTTTACGCATCTATCTTGATATATCTAACGGGAGGAAACTATGATCTTTCCTGAACACATGGAATTCCGGTATTACATCACCCCGGAACGTAAGGAGTGCTATGAACTATATAGCATGACACTGGGGTGCCGCAGAACCTTATTGGAAAAAACGCAGGACTTGGGCCAGTGCCTGGTTGACATCTATGATACCGACTTTTATGACACATACTGTGTACTGTCTGAAATCAATAAACTATTGCGTCCCCTGACTCCTGAACACAAGGATGAAACTGCATGGAGAAAGCTGTTGGAACTGGCGATGCCGCTTTGTAAAGTGCATCCATTTTTTGGGCTATTGATCAAGGAACTGAGTGATTTAGAAGAAAATCACGCATATGGCAAGAATGATACCAAGGATATACTGCTTCGGTTTGACCGAGATTTTGAAAATATCGTTAGTGATGCAAAGGCATTAATTGAAGTGTGCCTGGATGATCGCTATCAGCCAAACTACTCCACGGCAGAGAGATACCGCGAGGCTCATTATGACGCTCGACTTTGCTTTGATGATATGCGCTATGGTGAGCTTGCCACAGAGGAAGTTATGTTGGAGCGTCCCGCATATGACAGCGCCTACAACTACAGCGTTGAAAAGCTGCGGGAGCAGGGCATCAAGACGGCGCTGCGCGAAGTGCTCTAACTTTACCGTCCCCAAGCGGTGTGTATCAGTCCGGGAGCCATATAGCGCAGAACGCCGCAAAGCCGCCAGTGAGCGTGCGAAAGCCGCCGGATACCAGCCTCCTATGCGAAAGTCCGGCAGTTAAAGGCACATGGCAGAGAATGTATTTGAAGCAGTCAAGCAGTCGGTCAGCACCAGAGATGCGGCAGCGTTTTATGGGATCGAGGTCAAACGAAATGGCATGGCCTGCTGTCCCTTTCACGATGATAAGAACCCCAGCATGAAGGTAGACCAGCGGTTCCACTGCTTTGGCTGCGGTGAAGATGGGGATGTGATCGACTTTACCGCAAAGCTCTTTGACCTCTCCCCAAAAGAAGCGGCGGAGAAACTGGCACAGGACTTTGGCCTGATCTATGACAGTCAGGCCCCTCCCCGCAGGAGATATGTCCGGCAGAAAACCGAGGCACAAAAGTTTCGGGAGGACCGGCAGCGGTGTTATCGCGTACTGTCCGATTACTACTATCTGCTGAAAAAATGGGAGGCCGACAATTCTCCCCGGACACTGGAGGAAGAACCGCACCCCCGTTTTGTGGAAGCAATCCAGAAAAAAGCCTATGTAGAGTACCTGCTGGACCTTTTTCTTTATGAAAGTGAAGAAGAACAAAAGGCATGGATTGCAGAACACACAGCAGAAATCACACACTTGGAAAGGAGATTGAAAATCATGGCTGAGAACAAACCCACCAACCGAGAGCGGCTAAGGGAAATCACAGATGGCATCGAGCAGGGCATCAAAGAACTGTTTGAGAGTGAAAAGTATATGAGCTATCTGTCCGTTATGTCCCGCTTCCACCGCTATTCGGTAAACAACACCATGCTCATCTATATGCAGAAGCCGGACGCCACATTGGTAGCCGGATACAATAAGTGGAAAGACCAGTTTGAGCGTCATGTAAAAAAGGGCGAGCATGGCATTACCATCATCGCCCCCACACCGTATAAGAAGAAAATCGAGGAGCAGAAGCTGGACCCGGATACCAAGGCTCCGATTCTGGATAAAGACGGAAAGATCGTCACAGAGGAAAAAGAAATCGAAATCCCCATGTTTCGCCCGGTCAAGGTCTTTGATGTAAGCCAGACCGACGGGAAACCTTTGCCGGAGCTTGCTTCCTCCCTTTCCGGCAATGTGCCAAATTATGAGGCATTCATGGAGGCCCTGCGCCGCAGCGCACCGGTGCCGATTACTTTTGAAGCAATGGCCGCCGATACGGACGGCTATTTTTCTGCCGATCATCAGAAAATTGCCATTCGTCAGGGCATGAGTGAGGTGCAGACGGTTTCGGCCACAGTACACGAGATTGCCCACAGCAAGCTCCACAATCAGAAAAAGATTCAGATTGCCAATGACGAGCAATATCAGGAGATCGAGCTGTTTGATAAACCCGGTCTGTTCTCCAATGGGCGGATTGTCCGTGATAATCTGCCGGAGGGCGTTTATTGCTATGACCTGCGCGGTTCTGACTACGACCCCGGAGAGCCGGTCTGTGTAGAAGAACAAGTGGTTGTAAACCATGCAGGTTCCGTTCTGCTGACAGAGCCGCTGGAGCTGGCGGAAGATGGACGCCTGATCCTGACCGAGGAAGAAGGGCTGAATTTTGTTGGCGGCTTTTCTACCCTCACCCAGTTTTTGCAAGAACAGAGGAAAGACCGCCACACGGAGGAAGTGGAGGCTGAAAGCATCTCCTATGCGGTCTGCAAATATTTTGGCATTGAGACCGGAGAAAACAGCTTCGGCTATATTGCAAGCTGGAGTCAGGGCAAGGAACTGAAAGAGCTGAGAGCCAGTTTGGAGACCATCAATAAGACCTCCGGCACTTTGATCTGTGACATTGAGCGCCACTATAAGGAAATCTGCAAAGAGCGTGGAATTGACCCCAATACAAAAGCAGAGCCGGAAACCGCCCCGATAGAGCAGCCGACCGGCAATCTAACCTACTATGTAGCAGAGTGCATGGAGTTTCCAAACCTCGGAGAATACCACGATAACCTGTCTTTGGAGGAAGCTGTCCGCATTTATCAGGAGATTCCGGCAGAGCGAATGAACGGGATCAAGGGCATTGGTTTTGAGCTGAAAGACGGAAGCGACTATGAAGGACCTTTTCCGATTTTGACCGGCCAGACCATTGACCTGGACACCATCCAGGCAATCGACTATTACCGTGATAATCCTCTGGTGCAAAAAGCGGTAAAGGAACTGGCTGCGGCAATGCCGGAAATGGAAGTGCTGGGGGCGGACGCCAATCAGCAGGAGGCTTTGTTTCTGATCGACAATGCCACCTATCTTCATATCCAGTCCTGTGACAGCGGCTGGGACTATACCCTTTACGATGCCGCATCCATGAAAGAGTTGGATGGTGGTCAGCTGGATATGCCGGAGATTTCCCGCATGAAGGCAGTTCTCCAGATTTGTGATGACAACGATTTGGGCAGAGACTCGGTAAAATACGCACCGTTGTCCATGATTGAGACCTTGCAGGAAGCTGCCTACCAGCAGATGCAGGCAGAGGCCAGTCAGATGACTGCTTCTTCCCAGCTGCCGGAGGCACAGGAGCAGGCGCTGGATGAATACCCAACGCCGGATGAGCAGGTCTCCACACCGGATATGCAGAAATACGGTTACTCTTATGACGGGATGCTCCCTGTTACCAGAGAACGGGCGCTGGAACTGGATGCCGTCGGTTTGACTGTCTATGTGCTGCATGAGGACAATACGGAGAGCATGGTGTTTGACCCGCAGGAGATCATGGAGCATGGCGGTCTTTTCGGCGTGGATCGTGAGGAATGGGAGAAAAGCCCTCAGTTCCACGAAAAGGTCATGGAGCGTCAGGAACATCAGCAGGAACGAGAACAGGCATTTCTCTCCCAGAACAGAAACTGCTTTGCCATCTACCAGGTGAGCCGTGACGATCCGCAGAATGTGCGCTTTATGAATCTGGACTGGTTAGAGTCCCATGATGTTTCCGTAGACCGCAGCAATTATGACCTCATCTACACCGCTCCGCTGAGTGAGTCTGGCACTGTGCCGGAGCAGCTGGAAAAACTCTATCAGCAATTCAATCTGGAAAAACCCGTAGACTTTCACAGTCCCTCCATGAGCGTCAGCGACATCGTTGCGATCAAACAGGACGGTAAGGTATCCTGTCATTACTGCGACAGCGTTGGTTTTACCCAGATCCCCGGATTCCTGCCGGAAAATCCGCTGAAAAATGCAGAGATGGCCGTAGAGGACGATTACGGCATGATCGACGGCATCATCAACAATGGCGCAAAAGAGCCTACGGTGGCAGAGCTGGAACAGCAGGCCCGAAGCGGTCAGCCCATTTCCCTGATGGAGTTGGCAGCCGCCACCCATCGGGAGGAACGGGAAAAGAAAAAATCCGTTGTGGAACAGCTGAAAAACCAGCCCAAAGCAGAACACAAAAAGACAGCACCCAAAAAGAGTGCGGAAAGGGAGATTTGATATGGGAAACTTTACTTTTGAGGAAATGAACCTGATGTGCATTTACAATACCGGCAGCCGCACCGGGCTGATCGACAGCCTGCGTGAAATGCACGGCGAGCTTTCGCCGGAGGAAACGGAACTGAGGGAGCTGACCGACAGTGCCCTTACGAAGCTCTGTGCGATGACCGATGAGGACTTCTCTCAGCTGGAGCTGTACCCGGATTTTGACCAGTAAATTTATCGTGTCAGGATGACATAGTGAGAGAAACTGTCCGATGGAAAGGCGGTTTCTTTTGTTTTTTACAAAAGCCCACTATACTTTTAAGGTTGAGGAAATTATAATGAATGATGGATAAACATAGAAATTATGGAGGATTACTATCGTGGATAAAGCAGTTATTTATATACATGGAAAAGGAGGAGATGCTGAAGAAGCTCTCCATTACAAGTCGCTCTTTAGTGATTGTGATGTAATTGGTCTTGACTATACTGCACAGTTTCCATGGGAAGCAAAAGAAGAATTTCCATTACTTTTTAATTCGATTTATAGAAACTACAAGACTGTTGAAATAATCGCCAATAGCATTGGAGCGTATTTTGCTATCAATGCCTTATCAAATCAGCAAATAGAGAAAGCATATTTTATTTCGCCCATTGTAGATATGGAAAGGCTTATTGCTGATATGATGATTTGGGCAAATGTTACAGAAGATGAACTCAAAGAGAAAAAAGAAATTCAGACAACCTTTGGAGAGACCCTTTCATGGGATTATCTTTGCTATGTAAGAGAAAATCCTATTATATGGAAAATCCCAACGCACATTTTGTATGGTGAAAAAGATAATCTTACCGCTTATGGAACGATATTTGAATTTGCCCAAAGAACCCATTCAACACTTTCTGTCATGAGAAATGGAGAACACTGGTTTCATACAGAAGAACAGATGAAGTTTTTGGACGAATGGATTGTTGAAAATTCTAAACACAATGACAGGTTTTCAAGAGCAACTTGTGTGCGTTGATGAATATCTTGAACTTAGGAGGTGTTTAATGAAAACGGTTCTTTTACATGGGTTGGGACAAACTGCACAGGATTGGAAAGAAGTAGTCCAACAACTATCAAATTCCGATGTCGATTGCCCAGAACTTTTTTCTTCAACAGAAGATGAAATATCATATTCGCAGATTTTAGGCGATTTAGAACAGCGGTATTCTGAAGAAAAAGAGCCGCTTCGTATCTGTGGTCTTTCGTTAGGTGCGCTTCTTGCGATTGATTTTGCTATTCAGCATGAAGAAAAAGTGGCTTCGCTGGTTTTGATTGGCGCACAATATAAAGTTCCAAGCTTACTGATAGATTTTCAAAATCTTATCTTCCGTTGTATGCCAAACAAGGCTTTTGAAAGTATGGGACTATCAAAAAGCAGCACCATAAAATTGGCTCACTCTATGCGATCATTGGATTTTACTGCGCAATTAAATAATATTTGTTGTCCAGTGACAATTTTGTGTGGCAAAAAGGATACTGCCAATCTAAAGGCTTCTAAAAGGCTAAAAGAATTGCTACCCCAAGCTACTTTGCACATCGTTCCAAATGCAGGACATGAACTCAATAAATATGCACCAAACACGATTGCAGAGATATTAAACAACTAAACACTCAAAACCTTACTCCTAAACTGGGGTTGTATCCAGATGTTGACCAGTAAATTTATTGAACCAAGATGAGGTGGTGAGAGAAGTTATGCAATATATGATACGAGAAATGAAAAGCCAAGAATACAGATTGTTAAGCGATTTTTTATACGAAGCGATTTATATTCCGGAAGGTGTTGAAGCACCACCTAGATCAGTCATAGACTTTCCAGAATTACAAGAATATATCATTGAGTTTGGGAATCGAAAACACGATAAAGCCTTAGTTGCAGAAATTCAAGGAGATATAGTAGGAGCTATTTGGGTAAGAATTATGAATGATTATGGACACATTGATAATGATACACCATCTCTTGCTATGTCTGTCTGCCCTCGATATAGAGGATTAGGCATTGGAACTTCATTATTGAAACAACTATTACAAGTAGAAAGATTGGCTGGATATTCAAAAATATCCCTGTCCGTTCAGAAAAGTAATTATGCAGTGAAAATGTATGAGAAAGTGGGATTTACTGTTGTTGACGAAAATGATGAGGAGTATATTATGATTGTAAATCTATAAAAAATACAGTTTGCATAACAAATAACCTAACCCCAATTTAATATTCACAGTTTTACCCAGCAGGAAATTATTTAGGTTTCCTGCTTTTCTTTTATCCAAAAACCGAAAGGAGGACAGAACACCATGCCAACCAAAGCTGAACTGTATGCGCAGATGGCGGACAAGGTGGCAACACAGCTCACGGGGAGCTGGCAGGAATGGGCAGGGTTTCTCACCACTGCTTCCCGCCTTTACAAATACCCGTTCCATGAGCAGCTGATGATCTACGCCCAGCGACCGGACGCCACCGCCTGTGCAGAGTACGATTTGTGGAATGAAAAGATGGGCCGATATGTAAGGCGCGGTTCCAAGGGAATCGCTCTGGTGGACGATTCCTGGGACAGACCACGCCTGCGCTATGTCTTTGACATTTCCGACACCGGAACCCGTGAACATTCCCGCACTCCCTGGCTGTGGCAGCTGGAGGAGCGCCATTTGGATTCGGTGCAGGCCATGCTTGAGCGCACCTATGATGTTTCCGGTGATGACCTTGCCGGACAGCTCACCGAGGTAGCCGGAAAACTGGCCGAGGAATACTGGACGGAGCATCAGCAGGACTTCTTCTATATCGTTGACGGTTCCTTTTTGGAGGAATATGATGAGTATAACATCGGAGTGCAGTTTAAGGCAGCCGCCACCGTCAGCATCACTTACGCTTTGATGTCCCGCTGTGGACTGGAGCCGGAACGCTACTTCGACCACGAAGATTTCATGGCGATCTTTGATTTCAACACCCCGTCCACCATCGGGGCGCTGGGAACAGCGGTCAGCCAGATCAACCAGCAGGTGCTACGGCAGATCGGCGTCACCGTCCGAAATGCAGAGCGCGAAGCCAACCAAGAAAGGAGCAAACAAGATGAACAATCCCATGACCTATATCCAGAACGGAGACTATCTGATTCCCGACCTGAAGCTGAGCCAGCAGCCGGAGAAACCCCTGGGCAAGTACGGCAGGATGAGGAAAACCTACCTGAAGGAACACCGTCCCATCCTCTACAACCAGATGCTACTGAGCGAGAAGCTGTACCCGCACCTTCTGGAGATCGACGAGACCGCCCAGAGCAGACTGGAGCAGATGATGCCCCAGCTGGCGAAGGAAGCGGGAGCCACCGAGGAACTGAAAGCCAGCGATCCCATGAAGTGGGTGGGGCTGATGAACACCTGCAAAGCCCAGGCCGAGGAGATTCTGATGGCGGAGCTTATCAACAGCTGACCCTAAACCTGTTCCTCTCCGAAGCGGAACAGATCCAATCCATAGATGAAGCAGAGAATGTAGCGCATACATCCTCTGCTTTTTCTTTTGCCCAAAATGACATCGACCATGTGCTGCGTTTGGGCGGCAATACAGACCGTCAAAGGGAGCGTGTGGTTGCAGCCTTTGAAAAGCAGAAAACCACCGCTGAGATTGCCGAGATACTGAAAACGCTGTACCACGGCGGCAATGGCCTTGGCAGTGTGAGCGCATGGTATGCCGAGGATGGTATCCATCTTTCCCATGGGAAGTCTGTCCGTTATGACAGGTCTGCCCAGGTCATTTCCTGGGAGAGCGCCGCAGAGCGTATCGGGGAGCTTTTGGAAAGTGGTCAGTTTGCCTCCAATGTGGAGCTTGCAGAAGCGGCAGGCTATGAACGCTCCCTCCTCTCGGAAAAGCTCTGGCATCTGTATCACGATCTCAGTGAGGACGCCAGAAAAGCCGGATATTTGTCCTGCCTGTCAGAGATCAAAGGCAATGGTTTCCCGGAGGAGACTCGCCGCCTGACGGAGCAGCTGAGTGACCCGGCTTTCCGCCAGACACTCAAGGAAGAATACGCCGCCTTCTGGACTGCCTATCAGCAGGACCGTGATCTGTTGCGTTTTCACTATCACAGACCAAGGGAGATCTGGGAGAACCTGAAGGACCTTGACCTGCCACGCAGGACCTTTTCTTCAGACCTTTCCCAAGTGCCAACCGTTCAGCACTTCATTACCGAGGATGAGATCGACGCCGCTATGACCGGCGGCAGCAGTTTCGCCGGAGGAAAAGGCCGTATCTATGCGTTCTTCATGGCAAACCATACGGATAAGGAGAAAGTGAGATTCCTCAAAGACGAGTATGGCATTAGCGGACGCTCTCATGCCTTGTCCGGTGCAACACACAGCGGCGAAGATCACGATGGGAAAGGACTGCACTATAAAAAGCAGGACTGCCCGGATGTTCACTTGAACTGGGAAAAGGTTGCCAAACGCATTACATCTCTCGTCCAGAAAGACCGCTATCTTACAGAACAGGAACAGGCTCAGTATGACAAAATCCAGGCTGAAAAGGAACTGGTCGAAGAAGATGCCATTCAAGCCCAGCAGCCGGAGATGGAGGAAGAAACGCTAAAGCCTACCCTTGGGGAGCAGTTTGAGCAGTATAAGCCTGTGGTGACTGCCGCTATTTCCGAGGATGCCGCATACCGCAACGCCTGCGGTCACAGCGACCATGAAAATGCTGTCATCGAGGGCAATGCCGCTGTGCGCCGTGCGGTTCTTGGTTCTAAGGATATGGAGCTGATCCGACTCTATTCGGATGTGCCGGAGTTCCGTCAGCGTTTACACCGGGAAGTGATCGACGAGACCTATCCAAAGCTCCATGAGCTTCTGCGCCCTCTTTCTCAGGAAGATATTGATACTGCCCTTTGTGCATGGAACGGCAATATCGAGAGTAAACACGCTGTTGTCCGCTATATGAAAGACCATGCAAGAGAAAAAGATACCGCCGCATGGCTGGCTCAGGAATACGGCGGCAGTAACAGCAACAGCCTGTTCGTTGTCCGTGCCGGCAGCCCGGAGGAAACGCAGCTGCCCTGGCCGAAGGTACAGCGCAGGCTTGCCCAGCTCATTCAGGAGGAACGGTTCTATACCGAAGAAGAACAGAACCGTTTTGACAACATCGACCCCATCGCCATCCGGGAAGCCTTGGAAGAAAGAGGGATCGTCAACGGACAGGTGGCAGACCCGGAAAAACTGGACAATGACCCGTTTATCCAGCAGATGATGTCGGATGCAGATCAGATCGCAGCTGCCGAGACAGAGCAGACTTCCGAAGTTTCCATTTCCGATGAGGAATATGATGCCGTTCGCAGCCCCATTCCACAAAGAACCTCCTATGACCCTGCCGCCCCGGTTTATGCCGTGGGCGATACCGTGTATATCGAGGATGACGCCTATCAGATCACCGAGCTGAGGGATGACACCGTACAGCTTCTGCCCACCGGCATGGTATATCCCATCTACCGGGCAGAGCGCAAAGAACAGTTCGAGCAGCTGCTTCGGGCAGACCGCCGCAATGCTTACTATACCGAGTTTCTTCCCATTGACCCGGACAAGGCAGATCAGGACCTGCGGGATGTATTGGCCCATGGACTGATGAATGAAGCAGATAAAAAGCAGCTTTCCTCGCTGCTGCAATCCGGCAGGAGCAACAGCGAGATCGCCTACTGGCTGAGCAGAGCCTATTCCGGTGAGATCGAGACGCTGAATCTGGAGACCGGCGATATTGCCGATTACCGTACCACGGCACAGGGCATAGAACTGGAAGTCATGGATGCAGAGGAAAAGCGTCTGGCTATGCTGTATTTCCGCTGGGATGAGGTTGCGCCTTTGCTGCGCGGGATGTATGCCCGTCAGCAGGATGGCTTTGGACAGGAACGCCCCGAACCGGCTGTCGAATCCCCGACCTTCCATTCCGAGACCGTGGCCGTCTATCCGGGCGATAAGAACAATCTGCCTTATGATGTGGTGGTGGAACGGCTGCATATCGAGGAGCCGGAGCCACCAGCCCCTGTGACTGAGCCGGAGAAAACTTTTGAGGAAGTGCTGGACGAACACCCGGTTTCCATTCAGGTCAACGGCCAGTGGCAGACCTTCCCCAATGCCAAAGCTGCCGAGGAAGCCTCCTATGAGGAATACAAGGCTAACCTGCGTCGTAATGCACAGAACTTCCGTATTACCGATGAGCATTTGGGTGAAGGCGGTCCGAAAGCCAAGTTCCAGGCAAATATCAATGCCATTCGTTTGCTGAAAGAGCTGGAAGCTGCTGGACAGCAGGCAAGCCCCGAACAGCAGGAGGTTCTATCCCGCTATGTGGGCTGGGGTGGCCTTGCCGATGCCTTTGACCCGGAAAAACCGGCATGGGCTTCCGAGTATGCCCAGCTGAAAGAGCTGCTGACCCCGGAGGAATATGCCGCCGCCAGAAGCTCCACCCTCAACGCCCATTACACCAGCCCTACGGTCATTCAGGCCATCTATGAAGCGGTGGGCCGTATGGGGTTTGAGACCGGAAATATTCTGGAGCCATCTATGGGTGTGGGCAATTTCTTCGGTATGCTGCCGGAGGAAATGCGAAACAGCCGTCTGTACGGCGTGGAGCTGGACCCGGTTTCCGGGCGCATCGCAAAGCAGCTCTATCCCAAGGCGGACATCACAGTAGGCGGCTTTGAGACCACTGACAGGCGAGATTTCTATGACCTTGCCATTGGTAATGTGCCTTTTGGCCAGTATCAGGTTCGAGATAAAGCCTATGACAAGCTGAATTTCAGCATCCACAACTACTTTTTTGCCAAAGCACTCGACCAGGTGCGTCCCGGCGGCGTGGTGGCCTTTGTCACCAGCCGCTATACGATGGACGCCAAGGATTCCACCGTGCGCCGCTATCTTGCCCAGCGTGCCGAGCTGCTGGGAGCTATCCGTCTGCCTAATGACGCGTTCAAAAAGAATGCCGGTGCCGAGGTGGTATCAGACATCATCTTCCTCCAAAAGCGGGACCGCCCGCTGGACATCGTGCCGGAATGGACTCAAACCGGACAGACGGAGGACGGGTTTGCCATCAACCGGTATTTTATCGACCACCCGGAAATGGTGCTGGGCAGACAGGAGCCGGTAAGCACTGCTCATGGTATGGACTACACCGTGAACCCTATCGAGGGACTGGAGCTTTCCGACCAGCTGCATGATGCGGTGAAGTATATTCATGGCACTTATCAGGAGGCAGAGCTGCCGGAGCTGGGCGAAGGCGAAGCCATTGACACCTCCATTCCTGCTGACCCCAATGTGAAGAACTATTCCTATGCCATTGTAGACGGGCAGGTGTACTACCGGGAAAACAGCCGTATGGTGCGCCCTGACCTCAACGCCACCGCCGAAGCCCGCGTGAAAGGTCTTGTGGGACTGCGTGATTGTGTGCAGGAACTGATCGACCTTCAGATGGATGCAGCGGTTCCGGACAGCACCATTCGGGAGAAGCAGGCGGAACTGAACAGTCTCTATGACAGCTTTTCTTCCAAATACGGTCTCATCAATGACCGTGCAAACCGTCTGGCCTATGCAGACGATTCTTCCTATTACCTGCTCTGTGCGCTGGAAGTCATCGACGAGGACGGAAAGCTGGAACGCAAGGCAGATATGTTCACCAAGCGGACCATCAAGCCCCATCAGGCGGTGGCTGTGGTGGATACGGCAAGTGAAGCACTGGCGGTGTCCATCTCGGAAAAAGCCTGCGTGGATATGGACTATATGAGCCAGCTTACCGGAAAAACAAAAGAAGAACTGGCCGGAGAGCTGCAAGGCGTAATCTTCCGTGTACCGGGACAGCTGGAGAAAGACGGCACACCCCATTATGTGACTGCTGATGAATACCTTTCCGGCAATGTACGCCGCAAACTGCGTCAGGCGCAGCGGGCGGCACAGCAGGACCCGGTTTATGCAGTCAATGTGGAAGCTCTTACCGCCGCCCAGCCCAAAGACCTGGATGCGTCGGAGATTGAGGTGCGTCTGGGCGCTACCTGGATTGACAAGGAATATATCCAGCAATTTATGTATGAGACCTTTAATACCCCGTTTTATCTCCAGCGTAGTATCGAGGTCAACTATTCGTCCTTTACCGCTGAATGGCAGATCAAGGGGAAATCTTCTGTATCCTACAACGATGTGGCAGCTTATACCACCTATGGGACCAGCCGCGCCAACGCCTACAAGATTCTGGAGGATTCCTTAAACCTGCGGGATGTCCGTATCTATGACACCATAGAGGACGCAGACGGAAAAGAGCGCCGCGTGCTGAACGCCAAGGAGACCACCCTGGCTGCCCAAAAACAGCAGGCGATCCGGGAAGCCTTTAGGGACTGGATCTGGAGAGACCCGGAGCGTCGCCAGACTTTGGTGTGCCAGTACAACGAGGAAATGAACTCTACCCGTCCCCGTGAATATGATGGCAGCCATATCACTTTTGGCGGCATGAATCCAGCCATTACCCTTCGGGAACACCAGAAAAGCGCTATCGCCCATGTGCTGTATGGAGGAAATACCCTGTTGGCACACGAAGTAGGCGCAGGTAAAACCTTTGAGATGGTGGCCGCTGCGATGGAAGCCAAACGCCTGGGACTGTGCCAGAAATCTCTCTTTGTGGTTCCAAACCATCTGACCGAGCAGTGGGCGTCGGAGTTTCTGCGTCTCTATCCTTCCGCCAATATCTTAGTTACCACAAAAAAGGACTTTGAGACCCATAACCGAAAGAAGTTCTGCGCTCGTATTGCGACGGGTGATTATGATGCCATTATCATGGGGCACAGTCAGTTTGAGCGTATCCCCATCAGCCGGGAGCGTCAGGAACGGCTTCTTTATGAACAGATCGACGAGATCACTGAGGGGATTGCAGAGGTACAGGCCAGTGGCGGCGAGCGTTTTACCGTCAAGCAGCTGGAGCGTACCAGAAAGTCTCTGGAAGCCAGACTGGAAAAGCTGCAAGCCGAAGGGCGAAAAGACGATGTGGTAACCTTCGAGCAGCTGGGTGTGGACCGTTTGTTTGTGGACGAGGCCCACAACTATAAAAATCTGTTTCTATACACAAAAATGCGGAATGTGGCTGGTCTTTCCACATCGGACGCGCAGAAATCCTCCGATATGTTTGCCAAGTGCCGCTATATGGATGAGATCACCGGAAACCGTGGCGTGATTTTTGCCACCGGCACCCCGGTCAGCAACTCCATGACCGAGCTTTACACCATGCAGCGTTATCTTCAGTATGAACGCCTGCAAGAACTGAACATGACCCACTTCGACTGCTGGGCTTCCCGATTTGGAGAGACCGTCACAGCATTGGAGCTGGCACCGGAAGGCACCGGCTACCGGGCAAGAACGAGATTCAGCAAGTTCTTTAATCTGCCGGAGCTGATGAACCTGTTCAAAGAAGTGGCGGACATCAAGACCGCCGACCAACTGAACCTGCCCACCCCGGAGGTGGAATACCACAACATCGTGGCGCAGCCTACCGAACATCAGCAGGAAATGGTCAAGACCCTTTCGGAGCGCGCATCGCTGGTACACAGCGGAACCGTTGACCCGTCCCAGGACAATATGCTCAAGATTACCTCGGATGGCCGCAAGCTGGGGCTGGACCAGAGGATCGTCAACCAGATGCTGCCGGATGAACCTGGCACAAAGGTCAATCAGTGCGTGGACAACATCATGCAGATCTGGCGGGATGGCAAAGCTGACAAGCTGACCCAGCTGGTGTTCTGCGACATTTCTACACCGCAGGCAAAAGCTCCTGCAAGCAAGGCGGCGAAAACGCTGGATAATCCACTGCTTCACGCATTGGAAGGCGCTATGCCTCTGCCGGAGCAGGAACCGGTCTTTACGGTATATGACGATATTCGTCAGAAACTTATTGCTCAGGGAATGCCTGCCGACCAAATCGCTTTTATCCATGAAGCCAACACCGAAGTACGGAAAAAGGAGCTGTTCTCTAAAGTCCGTACCGGTCAGGTGCGTGTCCTTTTGGGCAGCACCGCCAAGATGGGCGCAGGCACCAATGTGCAGGACCGTCTGGTGGCACTTCATGATCTGGACTGTCCGTGGAGACCGGGAGACCTTGCCCAGCGCAAGGGCCGTATCGAGCGCCAGGGTAACCAGAATCCTCTTG
>OHJI01000517.1_pt1 | contig 14212 bp, 14 predicted proteins | sample 1568571 | NCBI WGS metagenome assembly OHJI01 (sample SAMEA3879583, study PRJEB24766) | human gut metagenome | biome: human-associated habitat; feature: feces | place: USA | collected 1985/1987
GCCTGAACGGATCCTTTGGTTTCCGCCGGCTTCTTTTCACCGCCACATGCAGTCAGGCTGAGTATCAGCATTGCTACCAGAGCAACCGTCATAAATCTACTTTTCTTCATTATCCGTTCCTCCTTTTCCACCGGGATGCACTCTCGCAATTCTAACAACATCATCACTTAATTAGTTCTGTCTCCACCGTCAAAAGGATCTCCGCACTGCGGACAGAATTTTGGTGGATGTGCCGGATCTGCCGGCTCCCAGCCGCATTTGTCGCACTTATACTTGGGCGTACCGGCGGGCTTTGGTTTGCCGCACTCGGAGCAGAAGCGACCCTTGTTCACTGCGCCGCAGCTGCACTTCCAGCCTTCTGCTGCCGCCGGGCGGGGCTTGCCGCATTCCGGGCAGAATTTGCCGGTAACGGTAGCGCCGCAGCTGCACTGCCAGCTGTCCGCCGGGGCGGGTGCGGGACGGCTGACCTGCTGGGGCGCGTCCACGCTGTCCGGACGGGCCTGCTGGCCCATAGCGAACAGGTTCTGGGCGCTCATGCCGCCCATGCCGCCTGCACCGGCTGCCATGCCCATGCCCATAAAGCCGGTCATGGCACCGGCGGTGTTGCCGGCGGCGGTCTTCATGGCGTCGATCTGACCGCCCACCAGACGGGCGGCAGCGGTGGTGGGATCGGTGGTCATGGCGTTCTCTTCCCACTCGGTGATCTTCTTCTGCTGCTCCTCCGGGATGGACAGGGAGTTGATGTTGAAGGAGAACACTTCAATGCCGCGCTTTTTGCGCCAGACATTGGACAGCTGCTCGTTGAGCGCCTCGGAGATCTCCAGCGTGTGGGCGGGGATCTCGTAATACTGCACCTTGTTTGCCGAAAGGGTGGCCAGAGCGGGCTGCAGGGCGTTCATCAGCTCTCTCTTCAGCCGGGGTGCGATCTCGGATGCGTCATACTGGGTGGAGACGTTGCTGCACACGTTGGTGTAGAACAGCAGCGGGTCGCAGATGCGGCAGGTGAAGCTGCCGTTGCACCGCAGGTTCACCGAGAGCTTATAGCCCCACTCCTCGCTGACCACCACCCGGAAGGGGATGGGGGTAGCAGTGCCGTACAGGATCTCGCCCAGCTCCTTGGTGTTGATGTAGTACACGCGCTGATCCTTGCCGGTGTCGCCGCCGTAAGTAAAGCGCTTGGCTACGGTCTGGAAGGTCTCCGCCAGACTGTCGCCGAAGTTGCCGGTAAAAACGCTTGGCTCGGTAGAAGCATCGAAGGTGAACTCGCCCGGCTCGGCGCACACCTCTACCACGCGGCCCTGCTCCACGATGAGCATGCACTGTCCGTCTGCCACGGCGATGCCGCTGCCGTTGGTGATGATGTTGTCCTCGCCGTTGTTGGAGCTGCGGCGGGAGGTGCGCTTCTGGCCCTTGACCATCAGCACATCTTTGTCCAGAGAATCGCAGTAGAAAAATTCCTTCCACTGGTCTGCAAGGGTTCCGCCCAGTGCGCCCATACCTGCTTTGATAAGACCCATAGTAATTTCCTCCTGTTATTTGTTTGGTGTAAGCGACAACGCTTTGTCATCGCATTGCGTTCGATTTCGGTCACGGTATAAGGGTTAGATCCGGGGAGTCGTTTTTCCAGTAAATGGGACGCGTATCCCGGTCAAACAGCACTTCTCCGGCGCGGTATTTCAGGCTGCAGCCGCTGGGGCTGCCGTCATCGTTCAGCAGAATGGCCCAGAACTCGCACGGCTTGCCGTTCTGATCGGTCAATGTAAAATGCAGCTCGGTGCCGTCCTCGGTGCGGCCCTGCGTTCCCTCTGCGGTGCCGGTCAGAATGCCGCTCCACCCGTCCCATTCCACGCTCATACAGCAGCTGCCGTCCGGCAGGAAGGTCATCCAGCGGATACCCTTTGCGGACTCGTCTCCGGCGCGGTATGTTCCCCACAGCCTGCGGGGAATGGCACTGAAGCCGATGTCGTCCCACGCGCTGGTGCGCCGGAACAGATACCACACGGTGCTGCCCTTTTTCGGGCCGGTAGAGCGCATCAGCAAAGCGCCGTCCTCCATCATGGAGATGGTCCAGCGGCTTCCGCCGTCCTCGCTGAGACAGGTCAGGTTCCAGCCCTGACTTTTTTCCCCATCCCAGCCGGTCACAGCGCCGGCATTCAGCTCTCCGGTGCGGGCCTCGGCGGCGGACTGGATCTGCGGGCTGACGTATGTTTCCCGGATGAAGGAGACGGTCACCGTGCCGGTGATCTCGGCCTTTTCCAGCCGCAGGGTGCAGCTTTCGTTGCGGCCGGCGGGGGCATAGCTTTCACCCTGCGTCACCGCCGTGACTGCCATCCACTCGGCCAGCACCTGCTGCTCCCAGTCCGGTGGCAGCGACTGTGCATCCAGTGGGATGACCGGGACATCGTTCACATACTGTTCCCGGACTGCGCTGAACCTGTGGACCACGAAGGAAATGTTTCCCTTACCGTCCAGCGAAAAAGGCAGCTCGTCCAGCGAAGTCCACCATGCGGTGTTTCCCTCTTTCAGGCTGCCGGTGGGCAGCATTCCTCTCTCGATGGCGGCTTGACGGTCCAGCTCATCCCGGCGCTTCACGTCGCGGTAAAGCGCCTCTTCCAGCGCAGCGGGGTCTGCCCCCATGCGCTGCAGCATCTGGGTGACGGTCAGCTGATTTCCGCTGGCAAAATCGAAGCACCAGCCGTCGTAGAAGGGGGCATCGGTACCTCCGTAGCTGCTGCTGACCACAAGGCTGACACAATCGTCATACCAGCTTGCTTCCCAGTTCATTTCAATGCTGAAATCCCACACGGCCGGGTCGGCTGCCGCCGGGCTGTCCGCATAGTCCAGCACATCGTATTCGTAGTAGCGGGTGATCTCGGCGTTGATGCGGGCAGCATCGGCGCTGTCGCTTTCCAGCCGGGGCAGATGGATGTTCAGCCGGACCTTGCCGCCGTTTTCCGCCTGCACCACCTTTTCAAGGGTGTACTGCTCGGTGATCGCCGCGGTGGCGTGCATGGAATCCGGCGGGGTCGATTTCAGCTCCCGGCTGCCAGCCGGGCAGGCAGAGGCAGCGGTCTTTGCCCCGCAGCCTGCCAGCAGCGCCGCCAGCAAAGCAGCCAGCAGCGAAGAGACTGCTTTGTGTTTCATCGCTGTTCTCCTTCCGTGGTCGTGCCGGAGTCAGTCGGCTGTCAGCGGCACCCGCTGGGGCCAGGTGTCCGGGCAGCGGATCATCTGCAGCTGCGTCTTTCCTTCGGCAAAGGGGTTGGGGCCGTCGAGGATGGTAAGAGACAGGGTGTTGGTGTGCAGTTCATATTTCATCGCCGCCACAAAGGTGATGCCGGGTATCCCGTCCGGGGTCTCGTTGGTAAAAATGCCCAGTACCATGCCCTCCGGCACTACGCCCAGATACTCGGCGTAGCCCTGATAGAAAATGTTGTTGTCCTGAACACCCATCTGGAAATAACCGCCGCTTTCCACGTCCATCCAGTCAAACTGGTTGTCGCCCATGTCGTTGAAGGCACCGGTGACCTCAGAGGGAAGCTCCTGCACGTTCCACTCTGCCGTCAGGAGAGCCAGCTCCAGCACAGAGCCGTCCTCCTGATGCAGAATTACCTCTTTGCCGCTGCGTTCCAGCGCCACGCCCTGATTGGCGATGTAGATGGGGTCCTGACAGACCAGAGCATTTCCGAACATGAGGCAGTGCAGCACGTCTACATACTCCACCACGCCGTCTTTGGTCAGCAGATAGACCACCGGGTGGAAGGATGCGCCCAGCTCTCCGATGCACAGGTCGATATACTCATTATAGATACCAAGGATGGGGTAGGTGCGGTCCTGTTCCAGCCGGATGCCGTAATCCGCGTCCCATGCGGCGGTCTCCGGCGTGCGGCGGAGGGTGATGGTGCCCTGTGTTCCTTCCAGCTGCACCGAAGCACTGCCGTAGGCATCGGTCAGCACCGGGGTGTCGGCGGGGTCAGCGGGAGTCAGTGGGATCTCCACATCCAGCTGCCGCCAGCCCGACCCGGCGGTGGAGCTGCACCCGCCCCGGAGCACCAGCCGGTCTTGCTCCGGCAGCAGCAGGCACAGGTCATCCAGCTTGTTGTTTTCCAGCGTGTTCATCCGCATACTTGCCAGATTGCCGCCGCTGCGCAGGCCCTCGTAGTAGCCGCCCTGCGCCATGTGCCGGTCAAAGGTCTGCATGGCCTCGCGCAGCATCTGCTGCTGCACGGCATCCGGGTCCAGCCCCATGCGCTGCAGCATTTCCGTCACGGAGACCTGCTTTTCGGTGGCAAAATCGAAGCACCAGCCCCGGGAATACCCCGGGTCGGAGCCGCCGTCGTAGCGGAACACCACAAGGCTTACGCAGTCGCCGTACCAGTAGGCGTCCCAGTTGATGTAGGTCTCTGGGCACCACTCGTCCTGCTGCGGCTCGATCTCCGGGCTGTCCTCGTACTGTCGGAATTCTGCCGCATACATGGCGGCAAGTTCATCATTGATATATTCAGCATCCGGGCTGTCGCATTCCAGCTGCGGCACATGGATGGTCAGCTTCTGGGTGATGTTGTAATCGTCCCGGATGGTCTTTTCCAGCGTTAACTGCTCGGTGATGCGTTCTTTTTGTGCTGTCCGCACCGCCGTATCTGCGGCGCTTTGGGAAGCTGCACCGGAGCCTGCGGGGGCGGCACTGTTCGATACGCTGCCGCACCCCGCCAGCACTACCACCGCCGCCAGCACCGCAGCGGCAAGGCGTTTGTGTTTCATGGTCGTTCTCCTGTGTTCTCAGCCGTAGCTGCGGGTCAATTGCAGCTGGGTCTCGCCCTCGGCAAAGGGGTTTTGCCCGGCGATCATGGTCAGGGTCAGGTTCTCGTTGTACAGGTCGGTCTTGAACGCAGCCACAAATTCGAGCTCCTCATCGGCAGCGATGCCCAGCACCACGCCCTCGGGCACCACGCCCAGATACGCGGCGTCGCCCCGATAGATGCGGCTGTTGTCCTGCACGCCCAGCTGGGCACTGCCGTCGCCGCCGAGATCCATCCAGCTCCAGCCGGTTTCGGCGGTGTAGTTGTAGGAGCCGGTGACGGAATAAGGGATCTCCTGCACGCTCCACTCTGACGACAGGTCAGCCAGCTCCAGCACAGAGCCATCCTTCCGGCGCAGGTTTACTTTACTACTGCCGCTGCGCTCCAGCGACACGCCGTTGTTGGCAAAGTAGATGGGGTCCTGACAGATCATGGCGTTTCCGAACAGAAGGCAGCGCAGCACATCTACATACTCCACCACGCCGTCTTTGGTCAGCAGATAGACAACCGGGTGAAAGACCGAGTCGGTCTGCTGCCCGATGCACACGTCCACATATTCATTGTAAGAGCCAAGGATGGGATAGGTGTGCGCCTGTTCCAGCCGGAGGTTGAGTTCCGTGTCCCAAGTGGCGGTTTTTGGTGCAGGGCTCAGGGTGATGGTGCCCTGCGTTCCCTTCAGCTGCACCTGCACCCCGTCGTAGGTGTCGGTCAGCGCCGGGGTGTCGGCGGGGGCGGCGGAGGTCAGCGGGATCTCCACATCCAGCTGCTGCCAGCCCCAGTCGGTCTCGGAGCAGTACTTGCCCCGGAGCACCAGCCGATCCTGCTGGGGCAGCAGCAGACACAGGTTTTCCAGTTCATTGTATTCCAGCGTACCCATCCGCATTTCCGACAGGTTCCCGCCGAGGCGCAGGCCCTCGTAATACGCGCCCTGCGCCATCTCCCGGTCAAAGGCCTGCATAGCCTGCCGCTGCACCTGCGCCTGCACCTCGTCCGGGTCCAGCCCCATGCGCTGCAGCATCTCGGCTGTGGTGATCTGCCTGCCGGTGGAAAAATCGAAGCACCACCCGCTGTAATACCACGGGGCGTCGTCGTAATCGTGGCTGCGCATCACCAGACTGACGCAGTCGCCGTACCAGTAGGCGTCCCAGTTGATCTCGGTCTGTGAGCACTCTTCGCCCTGCGGCACCTCAGCGTCCGGATAGCTTTCATAATCCATGTACTCCGCCGCATACATGGCGGCAAGTTCATCGTTGAGAGCGGCGGCATCCGGGCTGTCGCACACAAGCTGCGGCACATGGATGCTCAGCTTCTGCACGCCGATCATCTCGCCCCGCACCGTCTTTTCAAGGCTCCACTGGTCGGTGATGCGCTCCTTCTGGGCTGTCTGCACCGCTGCGGCTGCGCCGCTTTGGGAAGCTGCGCCGGAGCCTGTGGGGGCCGCGGGGGCAGCTGCGCCGCCGCAGCCGGTCAGCCAGAGAGCCGCCGCCAGAACCACAGCAGCAAAACATTTGTGTTTCATGGGGGTGCTCCTTTCTATAAAGCCCCGGACACAGGGGGAGTGTGCCCGGGGCAAACAGGGGGATGTCTTGTTATCTTATGCCGTTTTGTTCCAGAACACAACAGCGGTCATGTAGGTCTTGCCCTGAACCACCGGGCAGTAGATGCTGATGAACTCTGCCGTGGGGCTATTCTTAGGATTGCTGGTCAGCAGTTTATCTACAAAAGCCCGAACGGCAGTATCCTCGCAAGAATACTCATCCTCCAGAGCCACCACCATCTCGGTAGACGGTTCGGAGATGCCGGCAACTCCTGCTAAACTGTCCTCGCCGCCATACTTTTTCAGTTTCTCCGCAAGCTCACCGCTTTCCCCTAAAACAATCCCAAAGTCACTGGATGTCAACTTATGCGGTGTCTCGTTGACCTCTTCAAAAACACGTCCGTAGCACCTTATGGCACCCACCGCATCCTGATTGAGGGTCAGCTGCTCATGGTCAACCTGACCTGCAACAAACTTTTCCTTCCAGACCTTGTTGATGGCTGCCAGCAGCTCGGCTTCCTTGCCGGTGGGCACTGCGGGTGCGGAGGACCCGCCGCCGCAGCCTGCCAGCGAGAGCGCCACAACGGCTGCGCCGGTAAGGGTGAGGAATTCGCGTCGATTCATCTTTTTCATGGGGTGCTCCTTTCTGTTGGTCCCCCTGCTTTTTAGGGGGCTTTGGTCTTGGTATTCTCTGCACTTGCAGTCCGCTCCATCTTATGCTATCCTTATGAATAGAATCCGCAGTTGCCCGTTGACGCGTTTTGTGCACAGCGACAGGCTTTCTGCACCGGCGCAGGACTTTTTCTGGTTGTACTGTACCATATCCGGGAAAAAATTGCCCCCTCAGAAAAGCCGTTTTGGGGGGGCAATTCCAAAAAAATTTTTGGGGTTTTGGGACTTCCCCCTCAAAAAATCCCCCCAAAAAGCCCAAAATTGGGGGGATTTTGGGGTGTTTCCCACCAAAACAGGCAGCTGCAGCCCTGCCTGTGCCGGTTTTCCCCCTCTGGCTGCAATGTGCGGAAAGGAGTCATGATAAATGGAACGAAGGACATTTTTAAAGCTTGCGGTGCTCGTCCCCGGTCTGGCACTTGCGGGCTGCGGCGGCAGCAAGACCCTGCTTTCTCCCAAGGACCCCACCATGCTCAGCATCTGGCATGTGTACGGCGAACAGGCCGACTCGCCCATGAACCGCCTGCTGACCGAGTTCAACGACACGGTGGGCAGAGAGAAGGGCATCCTGCTCAATGTGACCAACATGACCAACAGCGCCGCCATCGGCGGCCAGCTGCAGGACGCCAAGGCCGGCAAGCCCGGCGCGCTGGACCTGCCGGACCTGTTCTCGGCCCACTCCGCGGACGCCAGCGCTCTGGGTATTGAGAACCTTGTGGACTGGAACGACTGGTTCACCGCCGAGGACATGGCGGCCTATGTGCCCGGCTTTGTGCAGGACGGCATCATTGACGGGCGGCAGGTGGTGTTCCCGGTGTCCAAATCCACCCAGCTCATCTTTTTGAACGGCTCCCAGTACGCCCGGTTTGCGGCGGACACCGGGGCGCAGCTTTCCACCCTTGCCACATGGGACGGCTTTTTTGAAATGGCGGGTGCCTACCGGCAGTGGTCGCAGGGCAAGCCCTTCTGCGCGCTGGACTACCCCCTGCGTCTGGTGGAGCTGAACGCGCTGGAGCAGGGCAGCGGCGAGCTGTACAAGGGCAGCTGGTACGATCTGACCAACGAGACCTTCCGCGCTTCGTGGATGGAGTTTGCCCGGGCGCTGGTGCAGGGCGACATTCTGATCTCGGACCTGTACTCCAACACGCAGGTGATGACCGGCGAGACGCTGGCGGGCCTTGGCAGCTCTGCGGCCATCCTTTACTACAATGATTTCGTCACCTACCCGGACAACACCACCGAGCCCACCGACCTGCTGCTGGCTCCCCTGCCCCACGCCGCAGGCACCGCCACGCCCCTGATGCCGCAGGCCGGTGTGGGCCTGTGCGCCTTTAAGACCACCGACCAGAAGGCCGAAGCCGAAGCCGTGTTCCTGCGCTGGCTCACCGAACAGCAGCGCAATCTGGAATTTGCCGCCGATACCGGCTACATGCCGGTGTCCAGCGCCGCCTTTGACGCCATTGCGGACTATCCCTTTGAGCAGCAGAGCTATCAGCGGCTGTACGACGTCTACAACGAAATGCGCATCCAGAACACCCCCCTGTCCGAACCGGGCATCGTGGGGTACCACGCCAAGGCCAAAACCTTGTACGACAGCCTGCGCCAGCGCCAGAAGGACTACCCCCAGCGCCTTGCGGACGGCGAAACGCTGGAAGCCCTTGCCGAGGAAACATGGCAGCTGCTGTGTGACAATGCCTGAGCCTGCCGCTCAGCCGGAAAGGAGGGACTTTGATGCACTTTGTTGACCGGCACCGTGAAAAGATCCGCCAAAGCCCCATGAGCAGCCGGCTGCTGTGGGCCTGCCTGCTGCTGGTGGTGCTGCTGGTGTTGACCTTTGGTGCGGCGCTGTTCCTGTTTGCCAGCCTGCACAACACCAAAAAGGACATCAGCCGCAGTCTGCAGATCCAGTTTTCGGTGTTCCAGAACGATATGGAGCGCTATTTTGACCAGCTGGCGGTCATGGGCGTGAACCTGTCCGAGGACATGAGCGCAGAGGTGGACAAGGAGCTTGCTCTGCGGCAGATGTCCTTTGCCCAGCTGAACGACTCCCCCGAGGTGCTGAACGCGCTGGAGGCGGAAATGATCGAGCCGCTATGCCGCCGTCTGCGCCAGACCGGCTGTTCCGGCGCTTTTGTGCTGCTGGATGCCACCGTCAACACCCGCATGGAGGGAGCAGAGCATTCCCGCGCCGGGCTGTATGTGCAGAAAAGTGGTGCCGACACCCCCACCGTGCCCCTGCTGCTGTACCGGGGCAGTGCGGAGGTGGGCAAGGGCCACAGCGTGATGCCCCACCGCAAGTGGCGGATGGAGTTCCAGACCGACCAGTTCCCGGACTACGACCTCTGGATGACCCCCGGCAGCGCCCCGCTGTACCAGTCTTACACGCTGACCGAGCGGTTCGAGCTGCCCGGCACCTCGGAGGAGGTGCAGTTGTTTTTGCTGCCCCTGCGGGGGCGGGACGGCACGATGTACGGGCTGTGCGGCTTTGAGATCAGCGAGAGCTACTTCAAGCAGAACTTTGCCCAGCCCACCGGCTTTGACCGGCTGAGCTGCCTGCTGGCCCCGGCGGGGGACGGCCTTGCCGCCGATGCCGCCCTCAGCAGCGGCACCACCGGCGGCTACTACCATGCTTCCCGGAACACGCTGGTGCTGCGCAGCATGGGCGGCGGGCTGACCCAGTTGACCGGCCCCGACAGCGACTATGCGGGCATCTCCCAGCTGTGCCGCCTGAGCGAGAGCCAGTCCTATCGGCTGGCGGTGTGCATCCCCATGGCAGACTACCGGAGACTGGTCTTTTCCGGCGATCTGCAGATGCTGCTCATCGGCCTGTTCATCGGCTTTTTCGTGGTGTTCTGCTGCATCTACTTCCACCGGCACATCCTTTCGCCTGCATTCCGGCAGCTTGAGGAGGACCGGCGGGAGTCCCGGCGGCGGATGGACGAGCTGCAGCTGGAACGCCAGCAGATGCAGACTGAGCTGTCCCGGCTGGCGGACGTGTGCCGCAACGAGTCGGTGCCCGATGCCTTCCAGACCTTTGTGGCGGGCATTCCCACCCTGACCAAGACCGAGCGCCGCATCTTTGACGGCTACGCCGCCGGGCTGCGCACCCGGGAGATCGCGCAGCAGCTGGACATCAAGGACAGCACCCTGCGCTTCCACAACAAGAACATCTACGACAAACTGGGTGTCAGCTCCCTCAAGCAGCTGCAGCAGTTCGTGGCGATCCTGAACTCCGGCAGCGGCAGGGCCCCGGACTCCGCCCCGGACGAAAAGTGACCCAGCAAACCTGCTAATGAGTGTCAATAGCCTGAACAAAAAAACATCAAAAATTTATTGCCGGGTGCAGTTGAGCATCCGGCAACTTTAATAAGCCGACAGCACGGCTTCCGCTACTTGCTCTGGGATTACAAACCACTCACCGACTTCTGGATGACCGGTCCCGGAACAGCAAAGAAGCTGGAGAAACACGGCATCCTCACGATGGGTGAACTTGCACGATACAGCCTGAATTACCAGGACATCTTATATAAGGAGTTCGGTGCCGATACTGAACTGCTGATCGACCATGCGTGGGGCTATGAGCCCTGCGGCATGAAAGAGATCAAGGCATATCGCCCCAGCATCAACAGCATCTCTGAGGGGCAGGTGCTTGCCTGTCCGTATCCTTATGACAAGGCACGGATCATTGTACAGGAAATGGCCGACAGTCTTGTCCTCCAGCTCACGGATAAAGGACTTGTCACGGATTCTCTCACACTGGATGTCGGCTATGACCGGGAGAACTGCGACAAGGGAACCTATCACGGCCAGGTACACATCGACCGCTATGGCCGCACCGTTCCGAAAGGCGCACACGGAAGCGTCAGACTCGATAATCCGACCAACCTCGGCAGACAGCTCATCAAGGCGGCCGCTACTCTATTCGACCAGATTGCCGACAAGACTCTGACCGTTCGACGGATCACCATCGCAGCCAACCGTGTGGTCAAGGACGAGGGCATCCTCCAAGTTGATCTGTTTACGGACACGACCAAGCTGGAAAAGGAAAAGCAGCTCCAGGAGGTCATGCTAGGGCTGAAGAAGAAGTTCGGCAAGAACGCCGTGCTGAAAGGCACAAACTATTTAGACGGAGCTACGATGAGGGAACGGAATAAAACTATCGGCGGTCATAAAGCCGATTAAAGGAGATTTGTATGATAAGAGAAACTACTCCCGCAAGAATCACACAGGTTATTATTGATTTCTGCGCTTCCATCACGTCTGATTCGTCACCTGAATACATTGATGTTTGTCCAGCACCTTGGGCCTCTCTTAATGAATGCTTTAACAATGTTTCTCGGATGGTTAAACAGTATGGCGGTTCGATGATTTTGGGTTGGACGGTATGGCAACGTGGAAATATGCTTCTCGATGCTGAGGCCCACGCCATCTGGAGAGCACCCGATGGCAAACTTATTGATATAACCCCACATAGTTATAACGAAAAGCGAATTCTCTTCTTGTTTGATTCTTCCGTTTGCTATCAGGGAATTACCATTCCAAGTCACAGACAAGCTCTTACTGATTCTCCTTTGGTTTCAGAACTCATCCGTCTCTGCACCGTAAGAGACCACGCTATGCAGACATCCACGTTTGGAAACAGGTACACTTTGCCTGTTGATTGGTATAATCAAGTCAGGGCATTAGAGCTTATATTCGCACAAGAGGTCGGCCGTAATGATCCGTGTCCATGTGGCTCCGGTCTGAAATATAAGAAATGCTGCGGACAGTTTTAATAATGAGTAGAGAAAACGCAATGGACTACAAGAACACACCGGAAGGCAGAGCCGTCCAAAACAAATATGCTGACCTTCTCCCCCTTTCCAGACCGGAACCGATCAGGCCACGGATGGTGATAACGAACCGGGCAAAAATCTTCAGCCCTTTTGCTGCTCTCCGAGGGTACGAGGACGAGATTGCAAGCGAGGGTCGTGAACACACCAAGACCCAGAGAATCGAACTGTCCGATGAAGGGATAGAACGAATCGGTACAAAGCTGATTCGGCTTCACAAGGGTGAATCCATTACAGTCCGTTACTTTACAGATGGCTATTATGAAGATCTTACTGGAAAAGTCGAAAGCGCAGATGGAATATATAAAGAGTTGAAGTTGTCCACCGGGATGAAGAATGCCATCGGCAAGGAGCTGCCAACGATCATCCCCTTTGAGGACATCTTGGAGGTGACAATAAATTGAACTACTATTTTTGCGATGCCTGCAAATATTGTTTTCCCTCTGACACAAAGCCAGACCGCTGCCCAGACTGCGGTGCGGTTGAGTTTGAGGGGAGGCCAGCTGTGCGGCTGGCAAGCGATACTGAAATAAAAGAGCTGCTCCGGATACGAGCAGAAGATAAGGATTGATTATGGAGGAGTCACGATGCTTACACGTCAATTATATGATGAGATTACACGATGCAAAGACCGTATCATGGGTTGTTCTTCCCACAAGGAAGCTGCCCCATACTTACAGAGACTTCAGTTTTTGAATAACCGCCTGACAGGGCCTGCAAGAGATATCGCATCCTCCCTCTACTCCATGCTGAACGAGTATTGCAAGCAGGGCGGCGACAAGAATCACTACTCGCAGTTTGTCCGTCAAGATATTATGAAGCTTGAAGATTTTATCGAGGGATAATATTGATTTACACATTCAGCATTTTATCCAAAGTATCTACTTATCTTCATGCCATTTATCAATTGACCTCCATTAGTCCTTTTTGATATATTTATATTGCTTGAATGTTTCATATTCGCATAGTATTACAGGAGGTTGCTTTATGAGTTCCAAGGATGATTACACGACTTCTACCATGAATAACCCTGGCAATCCCGGTGTCGATGATCCTTATGGTTATGATGAAACGGATGCCGTTGAAGAGGATAAGGATGAATAGCACTTCTCCGTACAATTGCTATAGTTGATATTGTCATTTAATTCATACCCGTCATTTTTAAGCCAAGAGTATTCTGCTCTTGGCTTTTTGAAATTTCTCAGAGTTTTGCTGTCTGTGATTTGCAGGCGATATTTTTTCGATGTTTTGTTAGTTATTACTAACCGCCGCTTCTAAAAATAACCGTGTGAACTTCTGGAGTTCTGTCCACACGGCTTGTCGGTCAACGGTTCTTTGAACACACGCCAATCCGAAGAAAGATCGGATACAGATAGCTTGCACCAAACATTCCCAGCCTCTTTGAGCCACTTACATAACCCTCTGCCTTCTGAATTTGTCGTGCTTTCATAAACGCTCTCATCACTGTTGCCCGTGTTACACTTTTCTCTTTCCGGTTGAAGAATATTTCTCCACCTTTCACTGTGTACTTCATAGGCAGTCCAGTTTCCGTCTTAAACGGATAGTCTGCAAACGCCACGATTGCAGACCAAAGGTATTCTTCTACATCTGGCAAATTTATATTCTGACAGAGCCTTTCGCAAACACTTTTCCTATTTCGATAATTCTTCTTGCGTTCCGCATTCAATGACGATTCAGACAGGTTGTAACTTCCTTTGGAGTAAGGCAAGTACGCATGAACAGATGCTCTCTTCAAACCTGTCTGTTTCATAATCTGCTGGATACTATTCCTGCCAAATTCCTCTCTGCATAAGTCAACTATAATATTGAGCAAATCCGATAGGGACTCCTTCATAGCATCATTGGTATAAAGAACTACCGAATCGCTAACAACAAAACCGTTTATCTTCTTTTCTGTATTTTGTCTTTCTTCATTTCTATTATATCTCGAAAAGACTTGATATACAATACGAGAGTAATTCTCGATATATTCGATGCTTCTTTCCTGACCCAATGTCTTGAGAGTATTCTTAAAGCCCAAAATATCTAAAAATGCAACATATTTCATCTTATTATTCCTTTTTGACAAAAAGTCTAAATCAAATGCAAGCTCAAAGAGATTTTATTTCCACAAATTGTCAATCGCATTTTTTATCATTATTTTTCTAGCTTCTACGGCAGCTTCCGTCATATTTACGACAGATACCCTGTGATTGTTTTAAATCTTCTTCAATCCTATATCGTTCATTATATGTTTTTACAAAAAGATTAATAAACATCGGTGTACAAGGGGTACAAACAAGATAAAATAGAAATGAGGGGTGATAGAGCGGAAATGTCAGATTTTCCACTCTATCTGAACACGGTCGCTGGTGGCC
>OHJI01000532.1_pt1 | contig 13893 bp, 10 predicted proteins | sample 1568571 | NCBI WGS metagenome assembly OHJI01 (sample SAMEA3879583, study PRJEB24766) | human gut metagenome | biome: human-associated habitat; feature: feces | place: USA | collected 1985/1987
TAGCCTTCCAAGCTAGATACGTGGGTTCGATTCCCATCACCCGCTCTATTTTTTTACCCAGAAGTGCTATACTAATGAAAGGAACAAAGGCAATGATAGACAGCTATGTTGCACTGGATATAGAAACTACAGGGCTTAACCCGGCAGCAGACAGAATAATTGAGATAGGAATGGCAAGGGTATGTAATGGAAACGTGACAGATACATATTCAACACTTGTCAATCCAGGCATTAAGATAAGCGACAGAATAATAGAGCTTACACATATACATAATGAGGAGCTTACAGATAAGCCAAGAATTAATAAACTGATTGAAGATGTAATACAATTTATAGGAGATTATCCTATACTTGGACATAATGTTATATTTGATTACAGCTTTTTAAAGAAGGCGGCGGTTAATAACAATCTTGTATTTCCGTCAGCAGGAATAGATACACTTAAAATTGCAAGAAGAATACTTCCAGAACTGGAGCATAAGAAGCTTGATTATCTGTGTGAGTATTTGAAGGTTGACCCTGGTAACTCACACAGGGCTTTAGATGATGCGCTGAGTGCAAGCGGAATATACTGGAAAATGTATACAATAAAACCGGATGATTCAGGATTTGAAATACCATCTGAGCTTGTATACAGTGTGAAAAAGGATAGTCCGATTACACAGGCACAAAGAAATTATCTTACAGCACTTGTTGTAAAGCATAATGTTAAGCTTGATATCCCGATTGATGAGATGACCAAGAGTATAGCTTCACGAAACATAGATAAGATACTTTCAGAATATGGAAAATAATGGTTAGTTATGAATTAATGTTTATATAGGTAATATATTCATATAATTAATTAAATACCTAGTTAATAGCTGATACTATCAGGTCTTTGTTCACGGACTTGATAATTGAGGCGTATTGTCTTAACTGCCTGATCTTGGAAGCATTTTCTGCTTCTGAATATAATGAATAAAGGTCAGTATAAGTAAGCCGTATGTCAGAGCCTATCCTTACGGCATATTCAAGAAATGCTGTGGCATCGGATATGTCCTTATGTTCAATAAGGATATGTCCAAGCTCTGAAAGACTCTTTATAAATGAAGTGTAGTTGTCTTCATATTGTGTTAAAGTATCAAGATTAGCAACACCATATTTTAACTTAAGGTCAGTGTTGGAATACTCTGACAGGTTAAGCATTGGCTCAGTCTTAAGTGTCTGGATATTATTATAAGCCTTAAGGGCTTCTGGTGAATTATTTAATATGTCAGCTAATGTCAGGCTGTTATCTATAGCAGGAAGTGAGTCGTCCCATTTAATATAGTTAAGGGTGCTTATATCCTGCTTTCTTGTTGAATTGGCTTTCTGTTCCCTTTCCCAATATTTTTTTGAGCGTTCTGAGCCAGAACGTGTACTTTTTTTAAGATAAAGTTGAATAACTATTAATATTATTATAAAATAAGGCAATATAAAGTGCATAGTATTCTCCGTTTCCAATATGTTATTAAAATGTGCTGCTATGTTTAAGGAGGTAATTATGATTAATTTAAAAAAGAGCAAAACTAAAAGAATATTTGCTGCAGTTATAATAGTAATCCTTGTACTTGCTATGGTACTTCCTATGGCTGTGTCAGCATTTATTTAAGATTAAGTATAGATTGAAAATGTAATATATGCAAGTTCAAGCTTGTAATTGATTGTAATATGTGAAAAACATAGAAACGAGGAATTATATGAAATTAGGCAAGGTATCAGATACAATTCTTTCAAGGTCTGTATTAAAGCCTCTTAACACTGTAAGAGGCCAGAAGGTTACACGTATGGATATTGGACAGGATGTGTCTGAGGTGGATATTAGAGAGCATGGCGTGGATAAGACACTGTTAAGTGCGACAGCCTGTGGATATATGCCTCTTATTAAAGCCGTTAATAATATATATGCCGCTGGCGGCACACCCATAGCGGCAAGTGACTGCATAGTTATGCCAGAGCAGGCAAGGGAAATCCGTATAAGGGAAGTAATCGCAGGACTTACAAGACAGGCGGCGGTTACAGAAGTGCCAATAGCCGGAGGGCATACAACAGTCAGCGCTTCGGTCAGTGAGCCTGTAGTAACTGTTACAGTGCAGGGCTTAAGGGAAGACAATAGAAATGTTATTGAGGCAGGACAGCATATAATTGCCGCTGGCTGCATAGGAATAAGTGGAGTAAAGCAGTTAGTTGAAACTGATGAGCAGGCGGTATACGAAAGATATAGTAAAGACTGGGTAAGTAAGGCTGTTGGCGAAGATACAGATATGTATATAGGCGGAATGGTACAGCTTTTAAGGGACAATGGAATTAATTGTTATATGCACGATGTATCAGAGGGAGGAATATTTGGTGCGTTGTGGGATATGTGTGAATATGGCAATGTCGGACTTGATGTTGACATAAGAAGCATACCTGTAAGACAGGAGATTATAGAGATATGCGAATTATTCAATGTTAATCCGTATGAACTGCAATCTTTAGGTTGTTTATTAATGACAGCAGATAATGATTGTGATATTATTAATATACTTAACAGCAATAATATCCCAGCCGCAGTTATAGGAAGAATTGTGAATGGCAATCAGAGAATTCTTCATAATAAAGACGAAGAAAGATTTCTTACATTGCCTAATCAGGATGAGATATTCAGCTGTATAAAGACAGCACAATAATTTAATTGAAAGGGTATGATGATATGAGAGAGAAAATCCTTAACTTGTTAGAGAATAATGGTAGAATTGACATTCACGATATGTCCGTTATGCTTGGAGTCGCGCAGGAAGAAGTCGCGAATGAGATAGCAGATATGGAAAAGGAACATATTATCTGTGGTTATAATACCCTTATCAATTGGGATAAGACAGGCGATGAGAAAGTAACAGCACTTATTGAGGTAAAGGTTACACCTCAGAGAGGACTTGGTTTTGACAGCATTGCCGAGACAATTTACAAATACGATGAAGTTACATCAGTTTACCTTATGTCTGGCGGCTTTGATTTTACAGTTATTATTGAAGGAAAGACTATGAAGTCTGTTGCACAGTTTGTGGCGGCTAAGCTTGCACCACTTGATTCAGTGCTCAGTACATCAACACATTTTGTATTAAAGAAATACAAAGATTATGGAACTGTAATTGATGAAGAAGACAAGGATGAAAGGATGCTAGTAACACCATGAGAAATGCTTTATCTAAGAAAATAGTAGATATAGAGCCTTCAGGTATAAGAAAGTTCTTTGACGTAGTAAGTGAAATTCCAGATGCAATATCACTTGGCGTTGGTGAACCAGATTTTGATACGCCTTGGAATGTAAGGGAAGAAGGTATATACGCATTAGAGAAGGGAAGAACATTTTATACTTCTAATGCAGGACTTAAGGAATTAAGACAGGAAATAAGCAGATATGTTGCAAGAAAATATGATACACAGTATGACCCAATGAAGCAGGTACTTGTAACTGTGGGTGGAAGCGAGGCTATAGACGTAGCGTTAAGATGTATGGTTGACCCAGGTGATGAGGTGCTTATACCACAGCCAAGTTATGTATCATATCTTCCTTGTGCAGTTATGGCAGATGCTGTTCCTGTATTTATTAATCTTAAAGAGGAGAATCAGTTTAAGCTTACTAAGGAAGAACTGTTAGAGCATATTACGGATAAGACTAAGATTCTTATAATGCCATTTCCTAACAATCCGACAGGTGCTATTATGACAAGAGAAGAACTTATGGAGTTAGTGCCTGTTATTATAGAGAAGGATTTGTATGTTATATCAGATGAGATATATTCAGAGCTTACATATGGAGATAACAAGCACTGCTCAATAGCAAGCCTTCCTGGTATGAAAGAAAGAACTATTATGATAAATGGTTTCTCCAAAGCATTTGCTATGACAGGCTGGAGATTAGGTTATGCCTGTGGACCTGCTGAGATTATAAAGCAGATGATTAAGCTTCATCAATATGCGATTATGTGTGCACCAACTAACAGCCAGTTTGCCGCTGTTGAGGCATTAAGGAATTGTGATACAGAGGTAGAGAAGATGGTTACAGCCTACGACCAGAGAAGAAGGTTTCTTCTTCATGAGCTTAAGAGTATGGGAATAGACTGTTTTGAGCCATTTGGGGCATTCTATATATTTCCATCTATCAAGAAGTTTGGTATGACATCAGATGAATTTGCTAGCAGACTTCTAGAAGACCAGAAGCTTGCAGTTGTTCCTGGAACAGCATTTGGCAATAGCGGTGAGGGCTTTGTAAGAATATCGTACGCTTATTCAATTGAGAACCTTAAAGAAGGAATTAAGAGAATAAAGAACTTTATAGAAAAGTTATAAGTACATATTAACTACAATGGAGGAAGAATTATGGCAGGAATGAACGCAGATTTTATCAATCCATTTTTAATGTCAGCGACTAAGATAATGCAGGAAATATGTCAGACAGAGATGAAGATAGGAAAGCCTTATGTCAAGACAACAGAATTCGAGAATGAGTCGGTTGCAGTTATGATAGGTATAACAGGTGAGTTAAAGGGTCAGGTTATTATGGCATTTGAGTTGAATAAGGCATTGGACGTGGCATCTAAGATGATGATGGGTATGCCGGTAACTGCACTTGATGATATGTCTATAAGTGCAATAAGTGAGCTTGGTAATATGATTATGGGTAATGCTGCAACAATATTTTCAACAAAGGGATATGTTATAGATATTACACCACCAAGCGTATGTCACGGAGATATGACTATTACACAGTCATATACACAGAATATATGTGTGCCTATCCATTCAGGTGACGAAGTGGCACTTGAACTTAATATAGCTGTAATAGCAGAACAGTAAAGAATTATAAGGAAAGATAATTATGTTAAATATAGTATTACACGAGCCAGAGATGCCTGCTAATACTGGCAATATAGGAAGAACCTGTGTAGCAGCAGGTGCAAGATTACATTTAATTGAGCCGCTGGGTTTCAGCCTTAATGAGAAAATGCTTAAAAGAGCAGGGCTTGATTACTGGGATAAGCTTGATGTGACAGTATATAATGATTATGAAGATTTTCTTAACCGTAATCCGGGCGCTAAGATATATATGGCAACTACTAAGGCACATCACACATATGCTGATGTGAAGTACGAAGACGACTGCTATATTATGTTCGGAAAGGAAAGTGCGGGAATACCAGAGGAGATACTTGTAGACCACGAAGATACATGTATAAGAATTCCAATGATTGGAGATATACGTTCACTTAATCTTTCTAATTCAGTAGCAATAGTTGCTTACGAGGCATTAAGACAGCACGGATTTGAGAGTATGAGCTTGTCAGGAGAATTGCATAAGCTTCACTGGAAGTAATTAATTGTAATGGGATGAGGGTACATTTTATGTATCCTTATCCTTTGTAATATACAGAAATATCAGATGAGTAAGGTGTATTGGATACAGGAGTTGCGAAACGTATGAGAAACAACAGCAATATCGTTAATTTTTATGCGAAAGAATATATAAGAGAGAGGTTAGAAAGCTCTCTGGATAAATTCATAGATAAACAGCTTATAATGGTGGTAGCACCATCGGGATATGGAAAGTCCACACTTGTAAGGCATTATTTTAATGACAGGCCATATTATAATAAAATGTGGTTCCCTATGCAGAGTAAAGAAAAAGACGACAACTGGGTGTGGAAAAGATTATGCCAGAAGTTGGGTGAATATAGTGAAGAGTTAAAAGGAAAACTGTCGGATACACAGCTTCCACAGTCTAAGCAGGAATTGTCTTATATAGTTAAAATATTAAGGCAATATGTCAATGATACAGTATATCTTATAGTAGATGATTATCAGGAATGTGCAAGTGTCACATTAGACAACCTTATAATGGAAGTTGTAGATAATATAGACAATATTCATATAGTGCTTATATCAAGAATACTCCCATACAATATACCATATGAAGCAATGTTTCTAAAAGGACAAAGTGTGCTTATCACACAGCAGGATTTAAAGCTTACTAAAGACGAAGAAAAAGTAATATTTAAAGAGAATGAAATAAATCTTACAGCTGAAGAAGCAGATTTGTTATATGAGCATACAGATGGCTGGATTAGTGCTGTTTATCTGTCTTTATATGAATATAAGAAGCTTGGCAGAATGGGTGGTTTTCTTTCTGTCAATCATCTGTTAAAGACAACTATATTTGATAAGTTGTCAGCAGATATGCAGGAATTCTTTATGAAAATGTCACTTTTTGACTGGTTTGATATTGAAGGTGCAGAGTATGTCACACAGCTTGATGTTACAGAGAATGACCTGCTTGAAAGTGTAGAGCAATTTGGATTTCTTGATTATGATGTGACAACACATTCATTTGCTATGCACACATTATTAAGAAATGTGTCTGGTATGGAATTGAATAAATCGGACATAGAAATTTCTATGCTTTATAACAGGGCGGCAGAAGTATCTGAAAAGCGAAAGTCTTATATAAAGGCAGTAGCTTATTATACTAAGGCAAAGAACTGGGACAGAATTGCAGCTTTATATGCAGGAAAGAATGGAAGACGTCTTATTGAGAGAGCACCGGGAATATTCCAGAGCGTAAGAGAGAATATAGAAGAAGTTATGTGGGAAAAATATCCGACTGTAATGCTTAATTATCTTTATTATATGTCAACTAAGGAAAATGTGCATAATGTAATGCCATTATATGAAGAGATAATTAATGATATTAATAATCATCCAATATGGAAAGATAATAAGTTCCTTATGGGCGAGATGATGATTATATTATCAATTCTTCAATTTAATAATCTTGAAAAGATGAATCAGTCCTTAATAAAAGTCAGAGAATATTTTGGTGAGAGAACATCGGTTATATTTGGCAATTCACTTCTTACTTATGGAACAACGTGTATGACGACATTGTATTACAATAAGTCAGGCAGGCTCAAGGAGATAATAGAGCAGGAAAAAGAATATGCTAAAGCATATATGAGAATAACACAGGGAAGCAGAGTGGGATGGGATGAATTCTTTGATGCAGAATATGCAATGATTACAGGTGATATTGATACAGCCTACAGGCTAGCAAAGCAGGTGTTATTACAGAACATTTTAAGAAACCAGACGTGTATAATTATAAGCTGCTACTATATGATATTAAAATGTCTTATATATTATGGTAAGAAAGAGGAATTCTATGAAGGCATTGAAAAGCTTAATGAGTTGACCAGGGATATAACATATCCCCTTCTTATTATAGATGCTGAGCTTGTGCAGGGCTATGTATATGCGTGCCTTGGACAGCAGGAGAAAATGTCAGACTGGTTACAGAATTTCAGACTTGAGAACTGTAGTAAGCAGATAAGGAACATACGAAGCGGCTGTATGACATATGGAAAGCTTATGTGTTATAAGAAAGACTGGGCAATGCTTGATATGATAGGACAGCAGATGATGGTTCCATATGAGAATACATCACATATATATCCATTTATAACAGGCTGCGTATACAGGGCAATAGCACAGTATAATATGGGTAATACAACAGAAGCTGAAAGGTATATTAAGTGGGCAGTTGAACTTTCATATGACGATAACGTGATAATGCCATTTATTGAGAATGGTGTTGAATTAGAACCTGTTATAGAAAATGTGTATACAGACGGATTCCTTGAGTCATTAAAGCCATATATCGCTAAATACAAGGCTGGAATAGAAAGCTTTAATGCAGTTAAAGACGACAATCCATATAAGCTTACCAAGAGAGAAAAAGAGCTTATGGAATATGTTAAGGCTGGTTATAAGAATTCAGAGATTAGTGAGCAGATGCACATCGCATTAGTGACAGTTGAGAAAAATCTTACAAGCGTATATAGAAAGCTTGGAGTTAATAATAGAACATCAGCAATTATGATGTTACAGAAATAATATGTTATAGAATAATATGTAATTTAATGCTTGCGGACAGGCTTATAAAATAACAGATTATGGAGCAAAAACCAGTATATCATATAATAAAAAGTATGGTTTACCATAATAGAAAATCATTTTCTATATATGTATACTACAAAAGTTAGTTTAAAATTGAGTAAATAGGAAAGGAAAATTAATGGTAAATAAGTACAAAGAAAGATTAAAGCATTATACGATTAATCGTAAGTTAAAGGCTACTCTTGGAGTTGTAGCTCTTATAGCATGTATTATAGGTGTAATTCTTATAAGTGGTATATTAGCGGTTGCTAATAATGTAAAGGGAATATATCAGGGACCAATGAACAATGTTAATGATATAGCTAATGTTAAATATGGTCTTACTGATTTACAGAGAGCCATTAACAGACTTTTAGCTGAAGGTTCTGATAATATGGCAGATAGATATGCAAATTTTGAAAAGACAGTAGAAGAAGATGTCAATCTTGTCGTTTCAGGAGTTGATGATATGGATAAGCATTTCAAGACAGAAGCTACGAGAGCAAAGCTTTCAGAAATGCAGGCTAAGATTAACGAGGGCGAGAAAGTAAGACCTCAGGTTATGCAGCTTTTAAAGAGCGGAAAGATTGATGAAGCTTATGCACTTAATTATAATACATATCTTCCTATAGTTAACGAAATCAAGTCATTAGCAAATGATATAGAGACATTAGTATACCAGAACGGAGCAGTGTATTATACTCAGTCAGTGCGTCTTGGTAATGGACTTACAATAGCAGGTATTATACTTGTTGTTGCGTTATTATTTATTTCAACATTCTTTACAAGAACTATAACAGAAGTTCTTACAACACCAGCCAAGCAGATTGTTGAAGCGGCAGAGCAGATGTATCATGGAGATATGTCAGCAGCTAATCTTATAACATACGAATCAGAAGATGAATTCGGAGCTATGGCAAAGACACTTAAGGGAACAATGTTAAATCTCCACGCATATGTGGATGAAATATCAACAGTTTTAAGAGAAATTGCAAGTGGTGATTTAACTAAGGATTCAGATGAAATTACAGATTTCCTTGGAGATTTTGTAAGCATCAAAGAATCATTTGTATACATTTTAAAGAATTTTAATATAACATTAACTAATATTGCCAAGACATCAGAGCAGGTTGATATTGGTGCCGAGGATCTTTCAAAGGCAGCAGGTGATCTTGCTAAGGGAACAACAGACCAGGCAAGTGCTGTTGAAGAACTCACAGCTACAGTTGAAACAGTAGCGGCATTAGCTAAAAAGAGTGCAGATCAGACACAGACTGCATATGATAATGTATTAGCGGTAGCAGAAAATGCAGAAGAAGAACGTAAGAAGATGGACAGCCTTACAGAAGAAATGGCTAATATTATCGAAATATCTAATAAAATCGAAGCAATTACTTCAACTATCGAGGATATCGCTTCACAGACAAGTCTTCTTGCACTTAATGCTTCAATTGAAGCTGCCAGAGCTGGTGATGCAGGACGTGGTTTCGCAGTGGTTGCAGAGCAGATTGGAAAGCTTGCAACAGACAGCCAGAAGTCAGCTGTTAATACAAGAGAACTTATTGTTAAGACTATAGAAGAGATTAATAAGGGTAACGAGATAACCGCCTCTGTTGCACAGGCATTTGAAGGAACAATTAATGAAATGCAGAAGTTTGCTGATGTAGCTAAGGAAACTAATGAGTCAGCAAGAAATCAGGCAGAAATATTATCACAGATTGAACAGGGTATCGAGCAGATATCAGGTGTTACACAGAACACAGCAGCTTCTTCACAGGAAAGCTCAGCAATCAGTGAACAGCTTGAACAGAGAGCCAGGGAGCTGGATAAGCTTATTAATAACTTTAAGCTTTATAGACCGGTTAGCAGATAATAGGACTAAAATTATATATTAATGCTTGATTGGTGGCTGTAATTGATAACAACGGACGATTGGCTGCAATCAACATAAGCAACGAAGACACATTTGCATTGAGTGTCGCTCGCAGCGGTACTAAGTCGCCAGCTAAGGCTGCCGACTAAGGACCGGCGGCTCCCCATCGTCTTCTTATGCTTATGTTGATTGCAGCCAATCGTCCGTTATTAACATCACCCCTTCGCAAGTGGCAGCGTAAATATAAACTCCGTCCCCACATCCGGCGTACTGATTACATCTATATGCTCTTCGTGTGCCTGAATTATTTCCTTGGTTATGGATAGTCCAAGTCCAGACCCTTTCTTGTCACGGCCTCTTGAGGCATCTGATTTATAAAATCTATCCCATATTTTATCAATATCTTTCTTGGCAATTCCGCTTCCGGTATCTTTAATGGATATCTGGGCTTTATCACCTTTTTCTTTGACAGTTACATATATAAAGGAGTTATCGTGGCTGAATTTGATTGCGTTATCTACAAGGTTGTATATAACCTGTTGTATTTTACCTTTGTCAGCTTTGACATTAAGTGCTGTGCCAGAGAATGTCAGGCTGAACTTAATGCCTTTCTTTTTACACGAACCCTCAAGAGTTTCTATTGTATGCTTTATTACTGAGTTAATATCAAATGTTGTAATCTCGAGGCGGACAGTCTTAGGGTCAAGTTCATTAAGTGTAAGTATATTACTTGTAAGCTTGGTAAGTCGTTCGGTTTCAAATAATACAATATTAATGTATTTATTAATCATTTCCGGTGGTACTGTTCCGTCCTCAATGGCTTCAAGGTAGCCTTTTATTGAAGTAAGAGGCGAACGGAAGTCGTGCGAAATATTGGATAAGAACTGCTGCTGGAACCGGTCCATTTCGTTAAGTTCTTTTGCCATATAATCTAGAGAAGCCGCCAGACGTCCGATTTCATCATTGTGGTGTATCTTAATGCGGTAGGAAAGATTACCTTTTCCATATTCTTCAGTAGCCTTGGTAAGCTCATTGATAGGCTTGTGAATATGTATGAAATATAGCACCAGCATAGAAAGTGAAAGCAGCATAGCAATCACCAGTGTAAGATAGTTGGTGTTAAATGTATCATATACCCTGTCAGTTATGACAGTTTCAGACATATTGATGACAACATAGCCTTTCATTGTGAAATTGCTGGCAATAGGAAAATATGCACTTACAACAGTTTCGTCAAATACACCATAGAAATCACCTGTCTGTGTGTGTGCACCTTTAAGCCTGCCATAATCAAAATCCTTAAGTTCATATAGATAACCATTAAAATCTGCTGTTCCAGAAAATCCAGTATCTAACATAACATCACCGAATGGGCTTACGAACATAATTCTTGTGTGGTTGAGTTCAGATACTATTTTAAGGTCAGCTTCTATGTCTGAAAGATATTCTGGCGTGAATGTATCTTTTGCAAATGTGCCGGCAATTTCGTTAGCCTGCTGGTAAAGCACTTCAGAATAATAGTCATATACTTTATTATAATCGTGCCTGAAACATATTGTTGTTACAGCTATAAATCCTACAACAGCAATTATTATATATAGAGTTATCTGTTTGGTAAGCATATTATATTTCATATTGAGTCCGTTCCTGCTTATTTAGTCACAAATTTGTAGCCAATTCCCCATACGGTTTCAATCGACCATTTATCGTGGTCTTTAATCTTTTCACGAATTCGTTTGATGTGCACATCGACAGTACGGGTATCGCCGATGTAATCATAGCCCCAGATATTGTCAAGAAGCTGTTCTCGTGTGAACACCTGATTAGGTGCAGATGCAAGGAAGTATAAAAGTTCAAGTTCTTTAGGCGGCATTTCTACAGCCTTTTTATCATAAGTAACTGAGTAATTGTCAAGATTGACAATTAAGTCAGGATACGTTACACATCTTGCATTTTCTGATGGTGCAACGGTAGTCTGTGGAAGATGATAACGTCTTAATACAGCTTTAACACGTGCGACAAGTTCTTTTGTTTCAAATGGCTTGATAATATAATCATCAGCACCAAGCTCCAGACCTAATACCTTGTCAAATGTTTCGCCCTTAGCTGAAAGCATAATTATTGGCGTATTATTATTCTTCCTGATTTCACGGCATACCTGATATCCGTCAATACCAGGAAGCATAAGGTCTAACAGAATGAGGTTAGGCTTGAATGTAGAAAGGTTATCAAGTGCACTTTCGCCGTCATATACAATCTTAGTTTCAAAACATTCTTTTGTAAGATAGAGTGAGATGAGTTCAGCTATATTCTCATCATCATCTACGATTAAAATTCGTTGTTTAGCAACCATATGTGCCTCCATATACAATATTTATAGTTAATCTTTAAATGTTACAATTGTAACACCTTCTGCACCCTCGCCAATCTGTCCAAGGCGGAATTCTTTAATATAAGGAACCCCGTGCAGATAAGAAGTTATACCAGAGCGTAGAGCACCTGTTCCCTTGCCGTGAACAATTCGTACCTGCGGAATTCTGGCAATATAGGCATCATCAAGATATTTGTCAAGAACGGCAATAGCTTCATCAACAGTGTATCCAAGAAGATTAATCTCAGAAGATACAGAAGATGATTTTGACATCTTGATTTTACCTGAGCCACCAGCACCCTTAGGCTTAGAACTTGTTTCAGCAGGATCCTTATAGCCTTTAAGTATGGCAAGATTTTTAATATCCATTTTAGTGCTTAAGCTTCCTACAAGTACAGTAACCTGGTTTTTGTTCTTATGAATCTGGGATACAGTACCTATGACGTTCATTGTAAGAACCTTAACGTGCATACCAACCTTGAATTCAGATATATCGTGAGCCTTATGCTCGCTTATGTTGTTGGCAGGTTCAATCTTTAACTTTTCCTGCCGCTTATTCATTTTCTCACGGATAGCACTGCGGTGTTTCTCAAGCTCTTTTACAGTCATACCATGCTTGTTCATAGCATTAATTGTCTTATCAGCATACTCTTTCGCATCTTTAAGTATGCGTGCAGCTTCTTCGTTAGCTTTTCTTATAATATTGTCAGTACGTTCATCAAGACGTTCAGTTTTTTTGGTAAGTTCAGACTTTAACTGGGCAATCTGTGCTTTGTACTCATTTAATTCCTCACGCTCACGTTCAATTGTAACACGGCTTTGTTCAAGATCAGTTACAAGGTCTTCAAATTTGATATCTTCAGAGTCAAGACGGCGTGAAGCATCATTAATTATATTGTCAGAAAGTCCAAGCTTTTTGGAAATGGCAAATGCATTACTCTTTCCAGGAACTCCGATAAGAAGCCTATAAGTAGGGCGGAGTGACTGTACATCAAATTCACAGCAGGCATTTTCCACGCCATCGGTTGTGAGTGCATACATTTTAATCTCGCTGTAATGAGTTGTCGCCATTGTTGTAATATTACGTCTGTGAAGGCTGTCAAGTATAGCAATTGCAAGGGCTGCACCTTCTGTAGGGTCAGTACCAGCACCAATCTCATCGAATAAAATGAGACTGTTGCTGTCAGCTTTTTTAAGAATATCGACAGTATTAGTCATATGTGAGCTGAATGTACTAAGGCTCTGTTCAATACTCTGTTCATCGCCGATATCAGCAAATATATTGTCAAATACAGCTATGTCGGAATGTTCCAGTGCTGGAATATTAAGTCCGGCCTGAGCCATAAGAGTAAGAAGTCCGACAGTCTTTAAGGATACGGTCTTACCGCCGGTATTCGGTCCTGTTACGATCAGCAGATCGAAATCTTTTCCCATCCAGATATTGATCGGAACGACCTTTTTTGGGTCAAGGAGTGGATGGCGGCCATCCTTGATATGGATATAACCTTTTCGGTTAAACTTCGGCATGGAACAGTTATAGATTCTTGAGAGAGCAGCCTTCGCGAAGATGAAATCCAGCGTTGTGAGGATCTCAAAATCCGTTGTGATCGGCTCGATATACGGGACGAGCTCGGTGCTTAAGGCAGCTAAGATC
>OHJI01000540.1_pt1 | contig 13769 bp, 8 predicted proteins | sample 1568571 | NCBI WGS metagenome assembly OHJI01 (sample SAMEA3879583, study PRJEB24766) | human gut metagenome | biome: human-associated habitat; feature: feces | place: USA | collected 1985/1987
TACCTTACGTTTCTTATCAGCTCATAAGCACTTGCACACAGGGCATATTGCGCTCTCGTTTTATCAGCAAAATGCATTTTACTGCGCAGCTCACAGATTTCCTTAATGCTTTTGCCATCTAAGCAGGCAGACAGATCCTCCAGCAACAGATGCTCCACAAGCCATTGGATTATAACCTTATCACAGTCAATAAAAGCGTCAAGCTGTACCACAGCCTCTGCTCCCAAAGCTGTTAAGGCCGTTTCTGCCTGCAATTTGCCTGCCGCATAGCTTGCCAGCGCCGCATACCTGTCACGGCACTGCACGTTGTTCATGAAGCTATCCAGGAATACTACTACGCTGCCTTGCTTATTGCACATGAAAGGCTCCCAACTGGCAGGAATTTTACCAGCGATGTATTTATCTGCATAGGTAACAAAGAGGGAAAGCAGCAGCTTGTCCAAGGCTTTGTCCGTCAACGCATAGCCAAAGCTGTCGCTGCATTGCTGCCAAAATGCTTCCTGCAGGTTATACTTCGCCATCTCCTCCAGATACGGATTCTTCTCTTCATCCTCTACCAGCAGAATCTTGCTTAATACTTCCTCAAAGGATAATACGCGCGTTTTGCAGATGCAGCACAGAAGGGCAAGCTCTATCATCTTTTCATCATAGCTGTCTACGCCCAGGCTATAGAAGCGCTCCACGCGTTCTTTGGCAGCAAAATATTTGCTGTACTTTTCTAAAACAGGCTTAAAGGCTTCGTCAATCCCCAGATCTGCGCAAATCAAAGAAATTCTGTCAGCATAGAAGCGTTTGGAATACAGCAGGGTGTCCTCCAAGTGGTTGCAATACACCTCAGGTTTAGCAAACGGTGCGTACACCAGGTAATTACTCTGCGTATCCTCGCGCTCAAGAAGAACCTTAGTGCGGAACTGATTGGTTGGCGTCAGATGATATACTTTTGCGTTTTTCAGCTGAAGGTTATCCACCTCGTCAGCAAAATCTGCCTTATCATCGTACCAGAACACTAGTCTGCGCCCTTCGCCTGCGAATTCGTTATTTAGTTTTTCTTCAATTTGGTTTAAATTTAATGAAGCCATGCAATCACCTTGATACACCTTTCAGGAAGATTATCTGTCACCCTATCTGTCACCTTTTCTGTCACCCTATCTTTAGTTTTTTATTACCTTTTCGCTGCCTATTCTGCTTTCTTTAATGTCGCAGAACGCACAAGCAAATCCTCATGAACAGAAAATTGTATAATAATATTCCCCATATACTGAGATACAGGAACATTGGCATTTTTGCAATCACTGCAAATCCTTCGATACTACGCTGAAATATATTATAATGTAAATGTACCGTTTTTTATATGATAACTTTTATTGTTTTTGTTGCACCATTCTATAACTTTCAAAGACATTTCATTGTAAAATTCATTATTAGATTTGTATTCAGTAACACGCGAACTATAATTCATTTTCCCAAAAATTATCTTATCTACAAATTTTACCTCATTTAATATTTCATTAATATCCTGGATTATTATATTTGGTGTAGGATACGGTTCTATACTAATCCATGTTTTAAATCCCTGATTATGGAGATATTTAAGAGCATTTATTCTTTCCTTGTATGGTGCAGAATTAGGTTCCATTAAATTCCGAAATGATTCAGATAATGAAACAAGCGTAATACCATATTCATTCTTGTTTGAGCAATAGATCAGTTCTTTGGGTAACACGCCTTTTGTCAAAACCGAACAAGGTATTTCATAACTATTACACTTTTTAATGGCAGCAATACTTAAATCACTTATTTCATCATATCCGTACATAAACGGATCTGTAGTAAAACAAAGATGAAGCATTTGTATTTTTTCTTTAAAACGAGGTAATTCCTTATCTAATAATTCTAATGTATTCTCTACTATAGCTGGTTCACACCACTCTTCATAACTTTTTATTACGCCAAAACGTTTTTTCAATAAATAAGCATAACAAGGATATTTACAACCATGTGAACATCCTTGTATGTGATTCATTGTGTAATCACCATACTCTACTTTTGTCTTATAGATCAAACTTCTTCGCATAATAAATTTTTTTACTTTTTTCATTTCAACCATCTTATTGATACCGTTCGCCCTTTCCCCTCTGTCATAAATGTTGTTACTTTTCCAGTTTTAGTATAACTAGGATTTCTCAAAATTTCTATTTGATGATTTTTTTCAAATCTTTTTAGTGCATCATTTATTTTATTTAATGAACAAATTGGCCCATACTTTACATAAAAGCCAGCCTGCGCCTCCGATAACTTTTTGACATTAGAAGTTCCAGAAAAGTATTCATATGCAAATTTATTAATAATCTGATCATCTATTGTATTATTTTCGTAGTCTTCGTCAAATAATAGCATTTGTCCACCATTCTGTATTTCTCTCATGGCCTCCCATCTCTTGCAAATATTATTAGCCATAAGTATACATCCTTCAGGATGATTAGTGACATGAACTAATCGGTATTTAGGATGCTGACCTTGTTTTATTCTAATAGGCATATTTAATACATACTTATATTGTCTAGACATATTTTTACAATATTCTTCCATAAAGCGTTCTTCAGCTTTATATCCATTAATAAATCCGCTTTTCATTTCTTGAATAATTGGCTGCCAATAAATCCCTCCAGCAATTTCATTTAATTCATCTATTGATTTTGTTGAATTATCTAGCGTTGTAGTCTCATATTCTATTAAATCTTCAAATATAAATTCTTCTTTAAATTTTATATCAAATACCCTACATGCTTCTCTTATAAATCCGAAAGAATTCATATTTATTAACAATTCAATTGTATTAAAGTTCATTTGAGCAAAAGAGTCAAACAAACTCCATTTTAGGCCTTTTATTCCATATGGATCTAAATATAAGAATACATTACAACCTTGCTTATTCAATAAAATATCACGAATATTATTTTCATATTTGCCTATACTGATATTTGCATAAGGATACCTTGCTATATTTTCCTTAAGTCTTTGAAAATGATTCAATTCTATAAAATAAGCATAAATATTTGGATTGGAGATTGTAGTAATATTTTTACATTGCTCAATTATATCTAATGCAATTATTGGAGAGCCAGCCTTGCCATCATCAAACATACCTTGACCGGCAAAACAATCAACATATATTATTGGTTTATTAGTGCAAAGAATTTTCGTTATGTATGGTTTTAAATAACATGCAAGCAATTTATCTTTTACTTCAGACCAATCTTTTTTTTGTACAAAAAAGTCGTTATTTTTCTTTGACATATAAACACCTCCATAATTAAACAGACTCATTTGAGTTTATAAAAAGTTCTATAGTTAATATTTATTCTTCTTTATTTTTCCTCTACCTTTCTGAGCGGATACTCACCATACTTTTCATTCCACTCTGCAATAGACAGCACATCAAAGCTTTCTATAATCTTAACTTTATCTGACAAACTCGTCTGTAGCTGAAATGGCAGTTGTTTCATTATCTTATTGCGCAGCATTTTGCGTGTAACAGAACTTCCGTGAGGATATTCTAAAACCCAAACGTAGTGCCTTCTCTTAGTTTTTCCCAATAAATTCAAATAATGCAGAGTATCAAAATATTTTTCAGGTATATTATTGATTATTTTCTCAGCATTAGGATCAAAATTACTTCCGTGTTCTACTGCTCTGCCAATAGCTGCATTTTTGTATTCTAACAGCAGTATATTGTCTTCTTGCTCAATAATGAAATCTATATCCTTTAAGCCTACCTTATTCGCACGATAGATTTCATGTACAGCATCAGTTGCCCAAAGAGCTTTCGTACAATCTATCTGATAAACGCCATTTTCTTCCACAAACACCTTATTCATGCTTGCTCACTCCCATGTCGTAAATCTCATCAAGAAGTTTATCAAAAGAATTTATAATCGCATTGTTCTTTAAATCATCAAATGCTTCGCCACATTCATAACCAATGCCTTGCTCTATTTTATACAAGGAATGGTAGAGCACTGTATCGCTGTCGTCTTTCAACACTTCAAAATATTTTGCCAGCATATAATTATGCGTGCTCAGGAAGATTTGTACGCCATGACGCTCTAAAGCAAGCAAGATTTCTACAATATTGCGTAAGTAAGCAGGATTAATATTGGCTTCTGGTTCGTCCCAAAACAAAATAGAACCTCTCTCCAAAGCAGAGTTTTTCAACAGCTGCCATAGCAAAGCTAATTTGCGTATACCTTCGGCTACAAGATTAAACTCTAATTTACTATTAGCATTACGTAAGTAAAAACCATCTTTCTGAGGATCATAAAACACCTTACCATCAATTAATGCTTCAATTTTTTTCAAAAGACTATCCTGCCAGCCATATTGCTCTATATCTTCACAAATCATATTGGTTTCAACAGTATTACCAACATCAACCTTTGCTGCATCAATGATATCAATATATGTATCGTCGAATTTAACGTTTCTTCTTGCTACTGCTGAATTAAGCTGGTAACAATTAGAAAGAATTTCTTTAGCAGGAATAAAGATACTATCAGAGTTAATCAGTCCATTTTCCCAAGCCGCTTCATTTTCCGCAGCAGCATTCCACTTATAGGTTTCATCGTCAAAATACAGACTGACATAGAGTCCACTTTCTTCCTCTACTCTGATATAACTATTTTTGGCTCCTTTATGCAGCAAACGAGCTAACTGATAGTCGTCTGGTAACATAAGGTTAACTAGTTTTTGTGCAAAAGCAGTTTTTCCATCAGTTGCTCTGCTTGCAGCATACAACACTTTCAGCAAATGGCTTTTGCCGGTTCCATTTTCGCCAATAAAGATATTAATTCCTTCAGCAAGCGAAATATGTAATAAATCAAAAACAGTATAACGATCAAGATATAATTTGCTAAGCTTCATCTTTGCACCGTCCTTTTCTAACCACTAATCACTAATCACTACTCCCTATCAAATCTTCGCCAATATCGGCAGCAGCTTGCCGTCCTTTGCAGTCTGCACCTTGACGTAGTTCACCTTCACGCCATCGTCGAGATCAATAGCAATGCTTGCAAGAGCAATATGTCCCAACACAGCATCATAGTCACGGCATTCATGCAACTGCTTTTGCAGCTTTTCCTTGCGTTTGCCGGCCAGCGCCACTTCACGACCAGCGCCATTATCCATGATATCCTGCATACGGTTGATTTCGCTTTCGTAGGTTTCTTCCATCTTGCCCAGATATTCTGCACGCACCTGGCCGGAGGTGTCGGCGTTATAGCGGTGCATATATATGAGAGCCTTAAAGCCGTTCTGCTTACCGCTGTCATAAAGCCAATAAATAGGACGCTTTTGATAAATCTTGCAGTGATCCTTGAAGAAGTCCTTCAGGAAGTAGTTGCGGATTTTCTGACGCGCCGTATCACCCGATGTGCCAAGTGCATCTGCGATGAAGCGCAGGTTTTCTTCCAGCGTCTCTGCGCCGTAAACAACCTTCAGCCAGGCAATCAGACGACCTATGATATCATCCTCAAAATAATCTTCATCAGTGATGGGGATTACGTTGTCTTCGTCCGGCTTAAAGGTTACATATTTGCTCTCGTCCCATTCGCCGCCTGCGTAAGCCAAGCCTTCTACATCCAGCGAATAGCGGCCAAACATGCAGCCCACGGCGTAAGAAAGCAGCGACTTGATATCGCGCTGCAAATCAGCCTTGCGCACGGTTACGTCCTTATCCTCCACCTCCGGAGTTAATTCATCCTGCAAGCCGTAAATGTTGATGAAGATGCGGTTGAGCTCTTCTTCGTTGGCTTTGAGCTGCGCAAAGCGAGCGTTGCACTCTGCCTCCCATTCGGCGTAAGCTTCGCTGATAGTGGATTTGTTGCGGAGCAGAGGGTGTTTGGTGAAATCCCAAGATGTTTCGAAGGCATCCCAGTCGGATTTAGAGAGGGAGATATTTTGCTGAACTAATTCAGTAATAAATTGCCCCTCATCTCCTATAAAATAAGGGAGATTACATATCTGTCCAATTTTAAAATCCAATGTTGGAGCAAGAACAGATAAATAATGTTTTACAATTTTGCTATTCAAAAAAGCTAAAATCGGTTCACTCATATTATTATTTTTAGGAAATCCAGACGGGCCTTTAGAATCAAAAGTAAATTTATTACCTCTATACCTAGCAGCAAAAGACCCACTAGAAATAGAAGACCACGTTAATCCTTCTTTAAAGAAATAATTAACATTACGTAAAACAGGAGTAATTTCCGATTTTTTATTTTTTAATATGTTCCTAAGAAGTTCTCCATTATTTTCCCAATTTAATACGTACTCATTATTGCCATACCATTTTCTAAATTCTCCACCCTTTGAATGTGGAAACCATTTAGCTTCTTCTTTAAAAGCAAAAAAATTATCTGCTGATATTTCATGCCACAGTCTTAAAAACAAATCATTTTTACCAGTCGTAATTCCTTCTCTTGGTAAAAAACACTCATCTAACTTAGGCTTTTCACTGAAGTTTCTTTGGTCTATTTCACTCACCCAATACGCCACAGGTGCTCCTGGAATTTTAGCGAAATTATCGCTGCACGCAACATAACGATTTTCTTTTGCCAAAAACACTTCTTCCTTGCCCTGCTGCGTCGTTGGTTCAACTAAACGGCAATAAGTTCCTTTGTAACCGTCGACATGCTTGTTAGCAAGAATAAAGCTTGTTGTCTGAACAACTTCACCGCCAATTTCCTCGAAAGCTCTTGCGCCAAGGTGCACCATATTAACAATATCCAGCTTTTGGATTTTAGCACGCAACTTTTCAAAACTACTGAGGAACATCCATGCGTGTTGTGTAATCATTGCTTGATAACCACTTTTAACATTCATTTTATGGCAAACTTCCATAAACACGGCAAACAAGTCATTTTTACTATCTGGATAGTTAGTTTTTATATAATCTGCTAGCTTAACATCTACATCTGCAACGCCTCTATACGGCGGATTCGTCACCACAACCTCATACTTCTGCGCCAGCACCTCTCCCACAGCAACAAGCTCCTGCAGGCGCTGCTGCGTTGCTTCAATGCCAAAGCTGTCGAACAGGTTCATTTCGCCGCTGATATCAAATTCTGCAGCAAACTGATGTAGCAAGTCCCAATCATAGTCTGCTACGCTGATGATGCTGCCATATTCCTTGGCATCATGCAGCGTTGTAATCAGCTCCTGCATCTGGTTCAAGGCCACAGGCTTTGCCAGCTCATCTAATTGCGCACCAAAATAAGCCAAATGCTTCATGTTGATGCCGTTGCTTTCTGCAATCGCGTAAATGTGGCACTGCGGCTGCTTTTTCAATATAAACTTGTGATATTGACGCGCCTTCATGAGCACAGCGAAATAAGCCAGCTGGAAAGCTCGCTTGTCAATATCCAGGCCATATAAGTTGTTCTCTAAAATCGACAGCACCGCATCCTTGTCCGTATAGCCCATCTGCGTATAAATCTGCATCAGCACACCAAAGGCATAGACGAGGATGTGTCCGCTGCCCATACAAGGATCGATAACCTTGATAGTTTCTGGTGAATAGTTGTTAGTGGTTAGTTGGTTAAGCTGCTCACGAACATCTGCGTCCTGTTTCGCTTCCGGTAAATAATACTTCCAGCCAAAACGCTCCGCCAACTCCTTATCTTTAGCAATTCGCTCCTCTTCACTATCCACTAAACTCTGACCACTATCCACTAAACTCTGACCACTAATCACTAACCTACCCAAGCTGTTTTCTACCATATAACGTACAATCCAATCCGGAGTAAACAGCTGCGTTGCACTAGGAATACGCTCCTTGGTAATCTTCACATTTTTCTTAAGCAGTGCAAAGGTTTCGTTCTTTGGCTCCGTGTTGTAATATTGGTACAGCCAGCCGATAATCTCAACCTGACCAATGGGCTTGCCCTCTTCATCCACTGCGTTCACATCAAAGTTATCTTCCGGAATGTCATGCACCAGCTTATAAATCAAGCCGTCCTGATCCGTGTAGGAGATGTTTAAAAGCAGCTCTGTGTAGTCCTGCTCCGCTTCAAACAGCTGCGGCAGTACCTTGCTCAAATCATTGCACACCTTGACAAAGAGCATATTAAACAGCTTATCGCCCTCGTTGTTCATCTGATGCTGGCTGATAAGCTCTTCTTCCGCACTCGTATAATCCAGCTTCGCATCAAAAGGATTTTGCACAATATCCGGCTCCTGACGGCCATCCACTGCGCTCAGCACACGGATTTTGCATGGCAGATAGTCATTGACCTCCATAAAGCGCACAGCAATAAAACGGTTGAACCACGTATAGGCAACCTCTTCGATTATGCTGTTATAGGCAGTCAGATAATCGCTCTCCTGCGCATTTTTCTTGATAGCCTCTGCAAGGCTCCGGCGCTGCGCAATCTGCACGCCTCTGATAGCATAAGGCTCTCTCGTACCGATATCAAAATACTGCTCCTGCGTCGTGGACTGTGGCAAAGCGTCTGCAATCCCCTTTTCCGTAATCCCCAGCAGGCTTGCCTTGTATTTTATATCCTCAATGAGCTTTGTTCTTGCCCAGATTGCATAATTTTTTATTGCTGTCTTATCCATGTGTTATCACCCTTTGTATATATTTTTTTAAGTGAAATCATATCTACATTATACCATATAAGGGATAGTCGCTCAAAAGTTCGTAAAGAAAAATGCTGCTTTTATAAAAGAATCTTCGGATTTTATAAAAAGAACTCCTGCCTCCACCAACGGAAGCAGGAGCTTTTCTGTTAGAATTTAATGTTGTAAATCAAACCTTCGCGCATATTTTCTTTTAATTGTCTCTTTAACTGCTCACAATACTTGTCTATGTCAGCCTCAGATTCAATATGCCATGATGTAGTATGTACAACATGCTTCAAGAATGTATTAACTACCTCTTTCTTCGGTTCAGGCGGCTTTGGAGTAGGATTAGGGTTAGGTGTTGGCTGAGGCGGTTCAGATTTAGGCGCATATTTTTCATCCAGCTCATGCATTTCCTTAAACAATCGTTCCTTCAAAGCATCAGATTGATTGCTCAAGCTACATAATTTGGAAATATCATTACTGCTCTCAGCCTTATCCAAAAGTCTTTGGAATTCACTAGCGTAAAGAGCTTCTTTTACTTTTGCATACGGCTTACCGGCAAGATAATCCATAACCTGGCTCTTGTTATCTAAAACAGCTTTACGTACAGGTTCTGTTTTTTCCTCCAGGACAGCAAGATACTTATCATCAAACTTGCTGAGCAAATCAGGCAGTTGGCGAATCATACTATAAGGAGCTTTAACACTGACAATGTTCTGCATCTGCTTAACAATGCGTTCTAATTCACTATCAACAATATACACCCTGCTGTCGTCATATATACTCAGCTTTTTCAAGGCATCTTCAAAAATCTTCTTCTGCTCACCCTCAAAGAATTCTTTTACATGAGCATAATCGCTGCCAAGCTCCTCCAGCTCGTCTTCATTATCTGCAACATGATTAAAGAAATCCAGCGTGTTATCTTGTCTGCTAAGCTCATACAAAACAGAAATACCGTTCTGCACGATTTCCTTGCCAGGATAAGCTGCCTTATCATAATATACGCTCTTCAGCTCACGGAAACGGGTTAATAATCTGCTGGTTTCCTTTTGGATTTCACTCATAATCCTGTCAGCATCATCGGAAATAACTGTATAGCCAAACAGCTCCTTCGCCACATCCTTTGCTGTCTTCAGCTTGCTCTTAGGCACGACAGGCTTCAGGTCAATCATAACCTTTTCCACGAAGCCTTTCTTCGTCAGCAGCTCCGTAATCTGTTCTGCAGTGTGGTTCAGCAAAGTTACATTCTGCTGCTGGTAGTAAATTCCTAAGTCCCCATCCTTAAATAACTTGGCAACTATCCACTCAACGTCATCATTGATAAAACCATAAGGCGCCTTAGTAAAGTAATCCTTAATTGTCTTCAAGGAAATCTTGTTATGCATCCTTGTATTGTTTTCGATATACCTTTTCGCATCATCCAGTGCCAGATGATTCGGAATAGCAGCCTCACCCAGAGCTATAGTTCCCTGTTTATCGTTGCGCAGCATACCAAGAACATTAGCAGCTCCCATCGCTGTATCAATATATTTCAGCTTGAAATACACTGTATCCACCAGCTTACCCAAAGCCTCATTTATACGCACAGTAATATCCTTACTGCTAATCTGCGCCTTGGAGCCGTTAACATAGATATCAGCATCACGCAGGCTTTCCTGCAGATACAGGCGTGCATTATCCATGCGCTCACGCAGCTCACGTGACTTAGCTTCTTTTATTGTAGCAAAACGATCACCCCTGCCTAAGGGATTATGCTGCAAATACTTTTCTATTTTTAAATAACGATTAATTTCCGAAATACAAGAGCCAAAGGCCGGCAATACTACTAACACCTGCTTGCCTTCACCAGACATAGCATTCAGTGTATGCTCATCATAATCCGTAAAATACGGAGTCAGAATATGCACGCCGATATCATAGTTCTGATTATTTTTATGCGGTCTGTTGTCAACCAACTGATTAAACCAGAAGGTATAGCGACCATTAAAGGAATTATATTTATATTTGGCCTCAGCATACAAATCATTAAAAATCAAATCAGAAATCTTATTCTGAATCTCTCCTGTTTCAACGTTCTGCCTTTCAATCTCGCGACCTATTTCCTGCTCTTCCTCTGTCAGGAAAACGTAGTTACCGCTATGCTCCTGCACCAGGGTTTCTTTAACAAGGACCTTCAAAGCAGCTTCTACACGCTGCTGCAGCTCATAAGTATCTTCATCAACATTATCTACCATCAGACTGGTAATATTAGGAATAGTGGTTGCCGGAAACTCTTTAACGTACTTTACAAGGAAGAGTACCTTGAGCACGTTTACAGCAAAACAATCTGCTTCGCCATCAGGATTAATATTTTTATTATCTAAGGCCTGAGAAATTACACGACTGTGCACTGAATCAAGGAAGTTTTCCAATGCATCGTAAAACATATAGAAAGGCACCAAAGCACCATCGTTTTTATTCTGCAAGCGTTCTGCAGCCTTCTTGAACAGCGCCAGCATGGAGCGCTCGCCCTCAGATAAATGCTTACCGGACGCACCATGAGTACGGATAGAGTTCAGAACCTTACCCAAAAGATTAAATTGATACGGGATAAAGGGATAGATTTCAGCAAAGTTCTCTCTGCTTTCATAAAGCTTCATCTCCGGTGTTTTGTCAAATTTAATCTTGTTCTTTATGCTTACCTTTTTTTCATCATAAAGCAGGCGCAATGTCTGCTCTGCAGGTTCCGTTTTATCCAGCAGACGCTTTTTGATAACCTCATCTACGTTGGCGGAAGACAAGGACAGACGAGTATCGAAGCGACCTTGAATCTTAGAAAAGTCCGTACCCTTACGCGCTGTCATCTCCATAATAGAGTCAACATCCTGCTGACTGGTAACAATTACCCAGGCACGTCCCTGACATTCCTTGCCCAATTCCTCACGCATCGTCTGCAGGTTGAGCATCATTTGCGAGTCATCGCCAATATACTGTCCTACCTCATCGACACAAAAGATAATATGCTGATTATTGCCCATCTTATCGCACCATGCTCGTACCATGCGTGCAAAATCTTCGATACTTATCTGATAGGGAGTAAGCATAATCTGCTTGCACAAGGCTGTAGCCGCATCCATTGACATATTCTGATAATGAATATCAACCAATGCCTGCGCCACATGCATCAGCTCATAGTTAAATCTATGTCTGTATTCCTTCCAGGTATGACCGCTGACAGCAAAAAAAGCACCTTCAAAAGCTGCATAACAGCCATCCTCCGTCAAAGCCCTTTCCAAGTCGGCAATCGCCGGACGAGCACCATAAAAGCCCAGCATATCATTAAAGACCTTGAGGAAAACATTAACAATAGCATCCTTACTCTGCTTGGAGGTTTGCTCACTTTTCGAGTCAATGTTAAAAAGAATAACCTTTGTCGGCGTGTCAACAGCAAGCTGTATATCAGCCATCACCATAGCATCCTGAATCTTATTGTCTTCTTTAAAATAATCTAAGGTTTTCTTGCCGGAAACCAGCTTGTTTTCCAGAAGATAAGATAACATTTTCAAAAAGTGCGATTTACCGCTGCCAAAAAAGCCGGAAATCCAGACACCATTTTTTCTCGTTTTGCCGATAATACCCTGCTTGTAATTCTCATAGAATTCCTTGAAATGGCGTTGCAGCTCACGCGTAACAACGTATTCTTCCAGCTCATTCTTCTCGTCATTCAAGCCATCCTCGCCAACAACAATGACACCTTGAATATTACGGTCAATAGGCTTGCGGAACATATCTTTAATCAACATATCTTTTAGTACCCCCTTGCTTACCTAACCAAACGGAAAGCCCTATAATAATTATCATCCTTAAGTTCATCGAACAGTCGTAACTCTTGTTCATCGTACACACCTGGGAAAAACAGAATTACAGGAACCTTGCGAAAGGCCATACTAAGGTTATTTAAAATCGATCGCAAAAGAGGATAAACCTTCCCAATTCCAGTTAGCAGCACAATAGCATTATCTGGCGTATGCTCCTGAACATGCTTAATAAACCAATTATCTCGCTCATTAAACTGCAGTAGTTCAAACACTGAATCTATTACAACATGCATACCTGCAGATTCTTCCAGCATGTAAGTTGCTTCAAGATAGCCTTCTTTTTGAAGCGTATCAATTATGTAGTCGTAAATATCATACTCCACAAGTTGATATTCGCGATAGCTTTGCTTACTGCGCTTTACCAAACGCTTAACAACCTCGCGCACCGCCAGCTCCTTGCTGGCAGGATAATCAAATACCCAATAGTTAACCTCGTTCGCCCTGCCATCACGCAGCCAGAAAGATTGATTCTCCATAATCTTTTCAAGCTCATCAACTCGTTGCTCAAATGTTTTTTTCATATCATTCACCTGTCAGCGCTACCAAAATTGGCTGCAAATCATGCTCACGCAACCATGCAACAATATCGGCTGAGATGATAGGAACAATAATTTTTCTTGATCCAGCATTGCCCTCTGTAATTCCAGCATTATATAAATATTGCTTGTAGGTGCTTAGCAAACGCTTTCTTGTTGCCTCCGTTAAATTAGCAACCTTATCGCTTTGTATCTGCTTGTCATCCCAAAATTTTCTGGCATCGCTATCACCGTACTCATTTAATCCTAATGCCAGTTTTACACGAATAATATCATTAACAAAATCGAAAAACAGAGTATCTGTACACATACAAGCTATCAGACAAAGTAGCTTCTGCCCCACAACATCACTACACACAAACAGTGGTACAAACGAAGGATCTAAAGCCTCAATACGCTTTGCTACATTACTCATAATCAGCTTTGCTCTTTCCGGTGATGACGCAGCAAAAATATTAGTTTCTTGGTTCAGCTTCTTAATCTCGGCAAGGCTTGCTCCATCAGCAAGCATAAAAACCGCCTTGCGGAACTCCTGGAACCAAAAGCTAAACTTTACCGCCCCGGCACTATATGGATTACGTTGCATTTTTTATACCTCAATTCGTTTGCTATTTTAAGACTTGATATAATTATATCACAAAATGCCGGTAATTTTGAAATTTAGATACAGGTATACTATCTAAAAAGCTTTTTATAATCAGTAAAGATCCACCCGCCTAGCGGGTGGCTTTTATTTTTCGGGCATAGCCCTATC
>OHJI01000542.1_pt1 | contig 13730 bp, 10 predicted proteins | sample 1568571 | NCBI WGS metagenome assembly OHJI01 (sample SAMEA3879583, study PRJEB24766) | human gut metagenome | biome: human-associated habitat; feature: feces | place: USA | collected 1985/1987
GATTGATATCCTTCCGTCATTGACATAACGGGAGAGTCTCGGGAGAAGAGTGAAGGCGTATTCGATTACCTGGCCGATCCTGCTCTTCGGAAGGACCGTCGGATACGTATCTTTCATCCATTTCTCGAAGACCAGGAGTACCGGATATGACTCCTTGACGCGTTTTGCAGAAAATCCGCTTGCCATATTTCTCGATTTCTTCTGTTCTTGAAGCCCTGCTAAAAACTCCTTTTTCGTCTTTCATCCGGAAAAACCGGCTTATTTCCGGATAAGTTGGCAGAAAATACAACTCGTCCGTAAAACCCCACCATTTTACGGACGAATGTGTTTTATATTGCCTACGACCGGGATACGCAGGGCTGCCGACCGGCTCCGCAATCAGCAAAGCCGCTCAAACTCCCTTACTCCATCAGCTTCTTGTACTTGAAGCGCTTCGGTTCCTCGTCGCCAAGACGACGTTTCTTGTTTTCCTCGTATTCCGAGTAGGTACCCTCGAAGAAATAGACCTGGGAATCACCTTCAAATGCAAGGATGTGGGTGGCGATACGGTCGAGGAACCAGCGGTCGTGGGAGATAACAACTGCACAGCCGGCAAAATTCTCAAGACCCTCCTCCAGCGCACGTATAGTATTGACATCCACATCATTGGTCGGCTCGTCGAGGAGGAGCACGTTACCCTCATCCTTCAGCGTGAGCGCTAGATGCAGCCTGTTCCTTTCGCCACCGGAAAGTATGCCGCAACGCTTCTCCTGGTCGGAACCGGTGAAATTGAAACGCGACACGTAGGCACGCGCATTGACATCCCTCTTGCCCAGCCTGATCCAGTCAGAACCGTCTGCAATCGTCTGGAACACAGTCTTTTCCGGATCAATGCTCTTGTGCTGCTGGTCCACGTATGCCAGTTTCACCGTCTCGCCGATAGTGATATCACCGCTGTCAGGCTGCTCCAGACCCATAATGAGTCGGAACAATGTCGTCTTGCCGGCTCCGTTAGGACCGATCACGCCGACGATACCGGCCGGCGGAAGCACGAACGAAAGATGCTCGAACAGCAGTTTATCGCCATAAGCCTTGGAAACATCATTGAACTGGATGACCTTGTTGCCGAGCTTCGGTCCGTCAGGGATATAGATTTCGAGATTGGCCTCCTTCTCCCTGCCGTCCTGGCTGGCGAGTTTCTCATACGCGCCGAGTCTCGCCTTGGACTTCGCATGACGCGCCTTCGGAGCCATTCTGACCCATTCCAGCTCCCGTTCCAATGTCTTTTTACGTTTGCTCTCCTGCTTCTCCTCCATCTCCAGGCGCTTGGTCTTCTGCTCCAGCCATGAAGAATAGTTGCCTTTCCAAGGAATGCCCTCTCCCCTGTCGAGCTCCAGAATCCAACCGGCCACGTCATCGAGGAAGTAACGGTCGTGGGTCACGGCAATCACCGTACCCTTATACTGCTGCAGATGGGCTTCAAGCCACTGGATACTCTCGGTATCGAGGTGGTTGGTCGGCTCGTCGAGGAGAAGCACATCAGGCTGCTGGAGAAGAAGACGGCACAATGCCACGCGACGCCTTTCGCCACCGCTCAATGTAGCGATTTTCGCATCCGACGGCGGGCACTGGAGCGCATCCATAGCCCTTTCCAGCTTCGAGTCGATTTCCCAGCCTCCGCAATGTTCGATTTTTTCGGTCAATTCACCCTGCCTTTCGATGAGCTTGTTCATCTCGTCATCGCTCATCGGCTCGCAGAACTTCAGGTTCACGGCCTCATACTCCTTGAGCACGTCCATAATCTCCTGGACACCCTCCTGAACCACTTCCAGGACCGTTTTCTCAGGATCCATCTGCGGTTCCTGCTCCAAATAACCCACACTGTACCCCGGAGCCCAGACCACCTCTCCCTGATAGCTCTGTTCAATGCCGGCAATGATTTTCATCAATGTGGATTTACCCGAGCCGTTCAGACCGATGATGCCTATTTTCGCTCCATAGAAGAATGAAAGACAAATGTCCTTCAATATAACACGATTGCTTGATGGGAGGATCTTTCCTACCCTGTTCATAGAAAAGATAATCTTCTCGTCTGCCATAAAAATTCAGTATATGTATTTGTAAATTTCGGTAATCGACGGGCGAAGTTACGAATAAAATGCAGATGTCTCCAAAAATTTTCATTTCGGATGCAACATTTTGAAAACAACTTGCATCTATGCTGTAGGTTTAGGTTTTAGTACACGTTAAAAGGGGTTGGAAAGCAGCGATGCTTCCTGCTCCTTTACTTTTTTCTGCAATTTCCACATTATTTTCCCAAAAACAAGTATATTTATGAATTCCCATGCGTAAGAGACGCAGGAAAGAGACGCTTTGCGGAAGAAAAACACCGACATTGACCCGAACACCGGGCAACTATATAGAAAACTTGATTTTGGGAAAATTACTGAAACATATATCGGCATTGACCCTGGCTATCCTGGTGTTGGGCCTGCGGACTAATGCGGGACCGGCTTGGCGTGGAACATTGACCCTGACTCAGCCTGACGGCAGCGTGCTGCAGGCGAGAGTGGTCGGCGACGAGTTCGCGCACCTGATGGTGGATCTGCAGGGCAATGCATTGATTCAGAACAGCGAAGGCTGGTGGTGCTACGCGGCATTCAGCGGCGACGGCTCGATGCACAGCACAGGAACGGTCGCGGGGGACAAGCTTCGTCCGGCATCTGCGGCGGGCGGCGACATCGGCGAAGTGCTGAGAAAATGGAGCGCACAGAACAAGAGGGCATTGGTCCGGAATCCCCTTGTCGCGACGAAGAGCAGCCAAGTGGCGGGAGTCTGGAAGAAGACTGGAAGCAGTTCGGGCACAGGCGCCGGCGGGACTCGGAACTGCGCTAGAGAAGGGGCTGCAAGCGGTTCGGAAGCGGAAGCCAAGAGCAATACCGAGGCAGGCTCCGGCGGGACCGGAAGCAACGCCCCAGAGGTTATCCGGAAACGGTGCCTGGTACTGCTTGCGGAGTTCAAGGACGTGAAGATGTCATTTGCCAGGGAGCGGTTCGAGAACCTAATGAACACAGGGGAATCCAGCGTAAAGAACTATCTGAACGACCAGTTTCTAGGCAGGTATGAATTCACATTCGATGTGGCGCCGATCGTGACACTCAGCCAGACGCACCAGTACTACGGCAAGAATTCAAACGGAAAGGACTCACGGGCAGCCGAGGCAGTTGCTGAAGCTTGCCGCCTCGCAGCCGCAAACGGGACCGACTTCTCCATTTATGACACGGACAATGACGGCAAAGTGGATGACATTCTCCTTTTCTACGCCGGAAAAGACGAGTCCGAGGGAGGCGGAGACGACTGCATCTGGTCCCACGCATGGAAACTTAGCGCGGCAAACATCAACCTGACCCTTAACGGAAAGGTAATCGATTCATACGCAGCCACTTCCGAACTATCATTGAGAAGCAGCGGAAAATACCAGTTCAAGACCATCGGCACCATCTGCCACGAATACAGCCACTCGCTCGGCCTCGCGGACATGTACGATACCGACTACGGAGGAAGCGGCGGAGAAGCAGACGGGCTGTGGAAAAGCACCGCATTGATGGACAAGGGCAACTTCAACAACGACGGAAGAACACCGCCATACTACAACGCCATCGACAGGGACATGCTCGGCATCGGCCAGTGCGAGGAACTGAAAGAAGGGCATTACGTGCTGGAACCGATAAACCTCAACGGCCGTTTCCTCAGGATGGACACTGCCAATGAAGGGGAATACTATCTGATAGAGTGCCGGACAAACACCGGGTGGGACATCTACACAAGATGCAAGGGCCTGGCGATCTACCACATTGACAAATCCGCGAATCTCACAGGCCATTCTCCTGTGTATGAGAGAGATGCGAGCGCAGCGGAGAGATGGACGAGCAACGAGGTCAATTGCCGGCCGCAGCACCAGTGCGCCGACATGATCGAGTCTCTGGACAATGCCAATGACATAAGCCAGATCATGTGGCCTTACGGCAAGAACAACTCGTTCACGCCACAGTCATCACCGTCATTCACGCTCTGGGACGGCAGCGGCTCCCCGTTGTCGATAACAGACATCCTCCAGATAGGCGACAATGTTTCCTTCAATGTCGTGAAAAGCGAATCCGCCAACCCGGAAAAAGCCATTGACATCCGCAGGGACATCTACCAGGACACCGCCATAATCCAGTGGAAGACAGACGTTCCCGGCAGCACATCGCCAGCCTTCATACTCATTGGCGAGAAAGGAAAGAGCGAGACGGGTGAAATGACTGTCAATGCTTTCGAACCCGGAAAGTACGCCATCCGCCTGGAGGGGCTGAAACCGGCGACGACCTACACGATGAAGATTCATTATGAAGCAAGCGGAGTGAAAGGCGAAGTCGTCAACGTGCAGTTCTCGACCAAGAAAATCTACCGGGAGGGCTATCCGTTCATATTCCTGAACACCGTGAAGCGAAACGAGGACGGGAGTTTCCCGGCCGGCTCGATGCTGCCGCTTGTCCTGCTCAATGCCAACAAGTTCAAAGCCGTGGAATGGTATATGGACGACCGCAGCATAATCGCCGACAAAAACGGCTACTTCAAGCTGACACGTTCCTGCAAGATCAAGGCTGTGATACTGTACATCGACGGTTCCAAGGAGATAATCGAAAAAAGCATGAGAGTAAAATGAGAAAACCGCATATCATAATAATCCTGCTGACAGTATTGTCAATGACTTCCTGTAATCGCGGGCACGGACCGGACAAGCAGTTCCTTGAGAATGAAAACATTACGCTGACCGTAGGAGGCCGCGAGAAAATCAGGTTCTGCCCGGACACCTGGCAGCTGAGCTACAACGAGGACAACAAGCAGTTCCGCGCCAACAACGACTCCATGTCGGAATTCTTCATCCTGACCTGCTCGGACATCCCGGTCAGGCCGGGCCAGAACATCAAATGCTCATTGAAATACACCGACGGAGGAATCGCGGTATATAAGACAGGAATGCAGTTCGAAGTACAGAAAATCGACGATGAAGGCAGGGTATGGCTATGGTGCAAAAAACGCAGTACCGGCATCACTGCCAAGATACTGCGTTAGCATTACATCGGAAGTCTTCAGACTACCACACGAATTCAAAACGGATATCCACCGGAACACCGCCTCTGTTCACATTGGCGATATCTGCGGACAATGCCTCAGGAATGACTGCATGATTGGACTCATACTCCCTGGCGAACATATAGTTGCCGGTAGCCTGAGTTTCAAGAATCAGATTCGACCATTCAGCCACCACCTCAGGAACCTTCTCGAAATTCACATGATAGAGACCGTCCTTGTTGCGCTCGAATGCGCCATGATCTTTCAGGAAGTTGTAGCACATCATATTCGCACGGCCATGCGCATCAGCAGCGCCGAAACGCACTGAACGGATCAGGCTCGCGATATATGTAGTGATGGCCGCCTCCTTGGAGATGAGAGGAATCTCACCCTTGTCAATAAGGTTGCATACCATATAGAGTCCCAGGATGTCAGCCTTCGCCTCCTCCCATGTGGAAGCCTGATTGCCGAGAGCATCCTTTACTGAACCGAGACCGTTCACCGTCTCCTTTACGCCGAGACCGTGTGCGACTTCATGGAAAGTCACATTCCAGAAGAAAGCGTCAGCGCTGAGATACCTCTGCTGAGGCTCCTCGAACAGAATCTTGCCGATAGGATAGACCATCTTGTCGAACTTGGCCTTGATGACATTGCGCAGCTGAAGACGACGCGTACCCTTTTCCGCCTGGACCTGGTGGTCGTTAGGCAGGTTTATGGCAATGGTCTTTCCGCCCGCATTGGCATCACCGGCATAGTAGATGGCGTCATACACGAACATATCCGACTGCGTTCCAGGAACAAAAGTCTTGTAGGCATCCGGACATGGAAGCGACTTCTGCAGGTCAGGAAGCATCGAGATGTACTTGGTCAGTTCCTCGGTCTTCTTGAGGTCCTTGAGCAGAATGAAGCACTCATAAGACGTCTTGATGCCATGGACACCGTCCTCATAGTTCTCGATAGGGCCGATCACGAGGTCCATCTTGCTGTCCTTCATATCCATCCAGGCATAGTCGGACTTAAGATACGAATCAGTACGGAGCGCCTCTGCCCTTTTCAGAAGATAATTCCTCATGCTCTCCTTGATGGTCATGGTAGCCGCGCTCTCCAGATAACCGCAGATTTTCTCCACCTTATCCTTGTAGGCATCGTGATACCATACCACTTTCAGCTTTCCGTCCTCACCGCGTCTGATCAATGTATAAGGACTGAGCTTGGCAGGATCTTCAAGAGCATCGAACTCCTCCTGAGTCATATCAGCAGGATAGAAACAAGCGCCTGCAGGCTTCTGTCCATAACCTTCAATGAACGGAGCATTGTTGTCAAGACGGTCCCACGGGCCATAGTTGATAAGAGCGAAATCCTTCTCAGGGCAATCCTTCATCGAAAGGATCTGGTTCTTGTCGCCGAATGTCTGCTGCCAGAATATGCCATCGACCTCATCAGCCGCCTGACGGAACAGATTCAGGACCTCTTTTCCATTGTCAGAGATACCATCCATATACGGTGAACCTATCTGGAACACCGCATATGAATCTATCTTCTTCTGAATGTCGGACTTCGGCCCTTTGTTTCCGCAAGAAACCAAGGCTGTCAGGCACAAAGCAGTAATGATTGTCTTTTTCATCAAAATTAGAATGACAATGCGATCTGGATGAAGTCATCAGCCTTGAGGGCCGCGCCACCGATAAGACCGCCATCAATATCAGGACAAGCGAAAAGCTCCTTCGCATTTGAAGGCTTGCAGCTTCCGCCATAAAGGATAGTGGTATCCTCTGCTACCTGAGCGCCAAACTTGTCAGCAAGCACCTTACGGATGCAAGCGTGGATTTCCTGAGCTTGCTCTGCTGTTGCAGTCTTGCCTGTTCCGATAGCCCAAACCGGCTCGTAAGCGACAATGATCTTAGCCATTTCCTCTGCAGAAAGTCCGAAGAGCACATTCTCGATCTGAGATGTAACAACCTCGAAATGCTTTCCGGCCTCTCTCTGCTCGAGGTTCTCACCTACGCAGAAGATAACGCCGAGACCGTTTGCAAGAGCAAGCTTGACCTTCTCTACGAGAGTAGCGTCTGTCTCACCGTAGTACTGTCTTCTCTCAGAGTGGCCGAGGATAGTATATTTGCAACCAGCTGAAGCGAGCATTGCAGCTGAAACCTCACCTGTGTAGGCGCCTTTCTCCTTGTCAGCGCAGTTCTCTGCAGAAAGTTCTACCTTAGTGCCCTTTACTACATCTGCTACAGGAACGAGATGTGTGAAAGGAGTAGCAATGATGAGACCTACAGACTCAGGAACCTGAGCAGATTTTTCAACTACAGCTTTTGCGAGCTCTACGCCCTCCGGAACTGTAGTGTTCATTTTCCAGTTACCGGCTACAATGTTTTTTCTCATAATAATATCTTACTTTAAAAATAATGCAAAAAACTGTCCGGAGAACACCATCCCCGAACAGTCTGCAAATTTAATAGTTTTATGTCAAATTTCAAACCGGAGTTTGTCACTCAGGCTGTTGCCGTTCCGACTATTTCGTGTAGTTGAATTCGATATGGGCCACTTCCGTAGTGACACCAGAATCAGACGATGATTTCCTGTAGCCGAAAGCGTAGGCGACATATTTTCCCGAGGTCTCGATAATGTCCGAGAAATCAGATGTCTGCATGCCTGTAAGCACCAATTCGTCCAGCATGCCGTATTTCTTGGCAATAGACACATACTGGCGTGCAATATCCGCATGATCCTCACACTCATCCCAGGCGGCCTTCGAAGTCACACCGCAAATATAGGTGTAATCAGCCGACGGAATTACCGTCAATGTCGTGCCTGACATGGACAATTTGAATGTCATGTCCACCTGTGTGGCCTGACGGGTCCTGAACTTGCAGTACTCTGTGCCTCCGTCATAAATCACTGCACCGGTCTCGTCGAAATGCACATTGAAAGCAACTACGGCATATTCGGAGTTGTCGTCCAGGTCCATCGACGTATTCTCATCCTCAGCAGAATTGAAATAGCCCAAGTACAACAGATTGTTAGGGTCAGCACCTTCAGGCATCATGGTTGCCATGGTAACAAGATGGTTCACCAGCAGGGCCGTTATATTCTCGTAGCTTCCGTACTGCTTCACGTCGCTCTGTTTTACTATGGTACAATAATACAGCTCCGAAGGGTCCACTGGTGTAACTTCCACCTTCACGGAAGAAGTCTTTATGTCACTTACCTGAATCTTGAACCTGTTGAAAATCGGCTTGGCGTCAGATTCCTTGCTCTGCAGGATGTGCAGGACCACAGGTGACGCATTTTCCGCCGACAGCAGGACACGGCCGGTTCTGTCAGACTTGTCTGAATTAGGCTCCACTTTCAGAGTCACCTTGTCCAAAGTGACTTCAGACACGCTGATCCAGGCCGCCTCGCTGGACACTTCCACCAGGCTGGCCGCAGCATATCCTTCAATGCTGTAAGGAACCGAAACCGTACCTCCGGCTACGTCAGCCTTGAACAAATGGCTATCCACCTTCACCACCGAAGGGATAACAGGGTCATCCCCGCTCCCGCCGCACGAAACGGCAAGAGCAGAAAAGACGACCGCGAAAATGATTCTGAAAAATGAAGTCTTGTTCATAAACTATTATTCTTCGACGAAAATCACATCAAAACTCTTGACTTTATTGACAGAATATCCATCAGGAGCTATGCTGAACCACAGATAGTCTGAATTATCATTCACAACAACGCTCTTTTGATACCCGTCAGCACCTTCACTTGTAGAAATAGTAGATTTAGGCGCAGTGGTCCAGTTCTGTCCGTTGGCAGAGAACTTCACTGCCATTCGGCCATAATTACCACCTTCTACTGGCCAACTTGAAACGACTGTAACTTCAGATACGACTCCTACAGACTCGGTCGGAGCTATTGTCGATATAATGCGTACAAATTCCGCAGTTGACTCCTTAAGCAAGACTTTAGCGAACTTGAGATTTACCGTCGTTGTCTTTGAAGGGTCTTTTGTACCTTTAGCCGTAAATGGAATTGTCAGTTCAGCAGAAACATTATCTCCGACTGTTTGACCACCATCTTCGAGTTCCTTAATCTTCGCCTGAATGTAAGTATAGACCTCTGATGCGCTGACAGATAGCTTATATTCAGCGGAATTCACACTAGCCTGAACGACTTTCAATTCAGCTGAAGCTTCGCCACCGATACCTTTGGCCTTGACAGTAACTGTTCCGGCCCGCTTAGCGCCCTCATTTGCTTTTACAGTGTATGTAAGTTTGCCGTTAGCATAACTTGCTGTCAGCCATTCTTTCGCATCTTCTGAAACAGCTACTTCTGGATCAGCATTCGCACCCTTCACATCGCATGCAACCTCGAAAGAGCCTGCAATCTTATCTACCTTCACGACGCTCTCAGCAAAAACTACTTCAGGAGCTGAGTTGAATGAAAGTTCACCAATGTATGGACGGCAATTCTCAGTAGAAAGGCTGTCAACCGTCAGGACAAAGCGGCCATACTCCACACCGGTAGTATTGGCAAAGTAATAGTTTACACCATTACAGTTATCGTTGTTTCCGGTGATTTTAACAGATCCGAGTTTATATGACTTGTCTCCGTCTTCAAGACTCACTGTGAATGTTCCGGTAGCATCGTTCGTATATATACCCAAGTTCGCTTTTACAAGCTTGATTCCGCCGAAAGCAGCGTCAGAAGACAGGATAACCTTCTTTCCCTGAATTGCCTGATATGCAAGCAATTGAGCATATCCCGCATCTGCATATGCTGAAGAGCCGTAGTTGTCATTACCTGAACCAGGATATGCAAGAGAGAATGCCATCTTCTTGCTTGGGTCATTACCCCATTTCTGAGATCTCTTACTAGAACTTAAGCTGTTGCTATATGACAGCGTATTTACCCAGCTTTCTCCTTCTGCAAGAATCACATCATGAGAAACAGCAGTATCCGCTTCTTTGAAATGCACAGTCGGTGAAGTAATCTTACTACGTGAAACCACCAGTCCCTGACGTTCGAAGACAAGATCATACGCTGGGGTAGAAACTGTGATTTTCACATCATAAGTACCAGGGTTGGCAACGAACCACACCACGTTGTCTTTAACTGTAACCTCATCATTAGGGGTAACAACGATAGACGATCCCGGAGTCAAGGCATTAAGTCCCGTCTTAGCGGCATCACCAGTAATATCAAGGAAGAACTGGCCGCAAATATCCTTCTTTTCACCTACAGCCTCGATAGTCACACTTTTGACTTTCAAGGACGCATACTTTTCAGGCACATCAGAGAAGGAGAGTTTACCAAAACCAAATATATGGGCAAACTCAACACCGTTACTACTTGAAAAGTCATATTCGTTGTACTTGGTTACTGAGTTCCGGACAGATTCACTCTCCACTTGGTCAAGTCTTCACCGGTAGAAGCGACTGCGCTACGTGGAAATGCGCCATAGAACTTATATGTAGATGCAGTATCTTTAAGAGCAATGCTATAGAAATTTCCCTTGAAGACAGGGGACTCCGCTTCAAAATTTTCAATAGTAAAAACGCTATAATATTGACTGCTATACCCCTCAGTTCTTGTAGCAACCTTCACGCCGGTAGTCGGCGTACTTTCTTTAGCAATCGCTGCGTAAAAGGCATCGCCTTTCTCAAATTTGATATGTGAATCACCGTCAAACTTAGCTTTGGTATCAGCGCCATTCGACACGTTTACTCTCACTGAAAGATTTACGACATCGGACATTTCCGGTGCACTTTCTGTCTTTGCACAGCCTGCCGCAACTGCGAGCAATGCTGTCATTGTCATATATAATAATTTCTTCATAATCAAACGTCAATTACCAGTTAAGATATTCGTTTTCATCACTGATGATAATGCCACCGAAAGTACCATAAATGTCACCCAATTTGACATTTATATACTGAGCTGAATATTTGCCGTCACTGTTGCGGACAGCTTTCAGCATGATGTAAGCATTCTCCAAAGCATCAGGGACTGTTACGGTGACTGTGCAGCTGGCTTCATCCAGAACAGCTTCCACACCCTTGCATTCCATCAGGACATGGGTTGTTTCGTCTGCGCCGTAAAGTTTGTATGTAAATTTGACTATATCGCCAGGGAACACATTCTTCACATCCTTGGCAACTTTTATCATAAACGCATGCTCCTTAGGGATGCTGATGACGGTCTCACCGAGTGTGAAGACGAATTCGTCCTCGGTCTCTGACATCACGAGCTCAGGTTTTACTGTACCGGTTACAGGCACTTCTTCCCAAGCGTTTCCGTCGAAGGAAACATACCATTTGCCGTCCTGAATCTTGAATTTAGGGGTTTTTCCGTCCACGCCGTCTTTTCCTGTCACAGGAACCTTGTTGCCGGCATTGAGAAGGAACTCTCCGTCAATGGTCCAGTAAAGCACTCCGCCATCTTCCTTGACGCCCACTACCGGAGCGACTGCGTCCTTACCGTCCACGCCGTCCTTTCCGTTATTACCGTCTTTTCCATTCAATCCGTTTGAGATAGAAGAAACAGTACCGTCGCTGAAGTAAATCTTGTAGCCGTCAGCCAACGTCTCGACTTTGGAAATGGTCACAGCTTTCTTTGCAGCCTCCACAAGAGCACTGATCGAAGAAGCATTTTCATTGACCTTGGATTCGAGAACGGACACTTTCTGCTCGAGAGTCTCCACTCTGTCCTTCAGGTCACCGCAGGCGCAGCATACTGATGCCACAGCCAGCATTGACAAAAATAATTTTCTCATACTTATAAATGTTATGAATTTAATAGTTTCTAAAATGCCAGAACCGGTCGGCAGATGATCTTATCGTCTGTATATGCTGCCGTAGGCTCTAAAAGACCGGTGTCATACAGCCAGAATATGCAACATGTAGGGTCCTCATTGTTGTCATAGAGGGTAGAGGACATCAGTTCGCAGATATTGCTTTTCCCCCTCGACCGACAGGTGACCAGATTCTCTTTCTGTCCTTCAGGGACCAGTCTCATTACCGAATTTATCTTCTCTATAGGGTTATATGTCAGATTCATCGGATCCTCTCTATAGAAGTATGTGATATCGTAAGAATATGTCCTGAGTTTCAACAGATGGGCAGCCATCTCACCTCCACCGAGATTTGCAAGCATATCCCAGATCTGTCCGATAGAAGGCACGTACCAGCCGGAAGAAGTCGCCGGAGCGGCAGGAGAGAAATCAGTCGTAGTCCAGTCGAATGCCGGATATTTCTGAAGCTTCTCGCCAGGATACGTCTGCAATATCGCATCTGTCCAGCCTCTTCCATTCACATCTGCATACCAGGAAGTTCCGACTTTCTTTACAGGAATCTTATTTGTCTCGGAATCAAACTGGACTGCCCACATCGTAGTCGTCGCGCCAGGAGCGTGTGCAGCTTTAGTACACAGGACGAGGCCATGATTATGTCCTGCAGCCTTGTCAATGTCTGAGAATCTTTCCGGATCTGTCTGGAAGACGATACCTATCACTGTCTTGCCTTCTACAGGAGCAGGTTTTTCCTCTTTCCATACAGGAGATGTTCCGTCCGCATTGATGGAAACAAGACCTCCGTCACTCCAGGTTCCGTCAGAATAGTAATAGTCTCCGATCTTAGGAGGGACCACAGGGATTTCCTTTTCTTTCACGGTCACCTCGCACTCGGCCGACTGACTGCCGGAAGTAGCCTTTAGCACGGCCTTACCAGCCTTGAGACCGGTAACCTTCGCAGCCACGATATTGTCATCTATTACAGCGTCAATGATTTCATAGCCAATGATTTCCGCCGGCGATACTTCCCATTTCACGGTCTTCATCGTCGCGTTTTCAGGAAGGACGGTGGCTGTAACCATGAACGTCTCTTCTTCCGAAATCTCTTTGGATACTATATCGAGTTCGATGGATGACACCTCGACGATCTTCACTGTCACGTCACAGAAGGCCTCCAATGTTCCGAGTTTGGCTGTTACACGTGCCGTACCCGGAGCAAGCGCCATGAGGTAGCCGTTATATGCGCTCAGGACCTTTTCATCGGATGAGGACCATTCCACGAGAGGATTGGTGGTATCATCAGGCTTTACCACGGCCTTCAGACTGTAAGTCTCACCTACGAACATCTCCAGTGACGAATCACCCAATGTCAGGCTGACAGCCTCGACAGGAAGCACTTCCACGCTGCACGCCGCAGACTCACCATCGACCACTGCCACAATAGTGGTAGTACCGAGGGCCTCAGATTTCAGCCTGATGGACAAGCCGTCGTCCTCCAGTTCCTTATCCGTTATGGTTACGATGGACTCGTCAGCAACAGAGAACTCTGCACTCATCGCTTTCACGAGAGGCGCTATCTTCAGAGACACTGTCGCTTCCGCACCTGCCACTATAGTGTATTTCTCTTCAAGGAACTCGACAGAAGTCTTTATCTCTTCTGCCGGGCTTTCTTTCTTCTCAGAACAAGAAGTTATGACCAATATGGAGAACACTCCCCACAGGAGACTTTTCAATCGCATAAGCTGTACAACGTTAATATAAGGTTAATAAGAACACTTATCTACTTGTTCGTTTAATTCGCAGTGTGCAATTTACAGTTTCTGATTTTAAAATCAGAAACTGTAAATTGCACACT
>OHJI01000553.1_pt1 | contig 13456 bp, 10 predicted proteins | sample 1568571 | NCBI WGS metagenome assembly OHJI01 (sample SAMEA3879583, study PRJEB24766) | human gut metagenome | biome: human-associated habitat; feature: feces | place: USA | collected 1985/1987
GAGAAAGGAATGAGAGAAGGAAAGTTATATATAGATAATAAGGATGCCTTTATTCATTATGGCGTTTTCATTCAAGAAACGGGATATAATGGTGTTTTGTCATATCCACCACTTAAAGCTCCAGAAGTTTCTAATGATTGGGCTGAGTATGACGGTATCGAAGTGGATTTGTCGGATCCTAAACTTGATACTAAAGAACTTGAAATAAAGTTCAACGCAGTAGGTATGTATCAGACTGGAGATTTCATTTCTCTGTTGTCCGATGGAGCTTACCATACCTTTGAGTTTAAAAGAATCGGATATAATTGTAAACTCCGATTGGTTTCAGAGGTAAATGTAGCTCTGTATATCGGTGCTAAAAGTTTCTCGTTAAAATTCGCAGATGATTTCCCTTTGAGAGATTATAAATATACGGCTCCTTTATCGACAACCAATATACCTACGCAGGGGTATGAAATAGACGGGATAGATTTCTCCGTTTACGGTATTCGTGTATTGGAAGGAAGCGAAGCACAAATACTTAAAGCTCCAGCAGTGAAGAAAAATATGTTACGTAACCTTTCTACCCAAAATGGGGCTATTTATGATGGCAAACAAGTAGTGTACCAACATAAAGAAGTTGCCTTGAATTGTTGCTTAATCGCTAAGAATCTAACGGAGTTCTGGAGAAATTACAATGCTTTCCTTCACGATCTGATAAAGGTTGTGGAAATAGACGAAGGCGAAGGCGTGAAGGTACAAACGGCTGAAAGATCCTTGTTCGTTGAAAGCACTTACGAGGAATACCCATGTTACTACAAAAGCTCAAAAGTAAGTCTGTTTTCCCCTGACGATCAAATTTGGTGCGTTTTTACCTTAACGTTGGTATTTACTGCCTTTAGAGTTGGAGGGGATGAATATTTACTTGCTTCTGAGGCTGGAGAATTGATAGTTACAGAAGATGGTGAGTTTTATATAGATTTGAAAAGCTATGGCTATTAAAAAGAAGAAAATAAGCGAGCTGACACTTTCGGATAACCTGAAAGGATTGTACACTATTGGAGTTAAATTAATCAATGGGGTACAAACCAGCGTGAAAGTAAGTTTGGAATACATTCAAACGGCATACGAGAACGCTGTAAAAGCAACCAACAGTGCAAATGAAGCTGCCAAGTCTGCTAACAATGCTGCTTCAAGTGCCAACACTGCAACCTCAAACGCAAATAAAGCGACTGAGGCAGCGAAAACGGCTACCAATAATGCTAATGAGGCTACCCAACAGGCTAAAACTGCTACTTCCAACGCAAACTCGGCTACTCAAAAAGCGAATACAGCAGCTACCAATGCGGATAATGCACGAAAAGGATTGGAAGAGATAAAAAGTGCAACTGAAAGTGCTACAGCCAATGCCAACAAAGCAGCTACTAATGCGAATGAGAAAGCACAAAAGGCAGAAACAGCAGCTAACAATGCAAATACTCAGGCAAATAGGGCAAAAGAACAAGCGGATAATCCCCCGAAAATGGGTGAAAATGGCAACTGGTGGAAATGGGATGAAACGCAAAAGAAGTATGTAGATACCGGGATTTTGGCAAAAGGCGGTATTCTCTATCCTACTTTTACGATTGATCCCGATACAATGGAACTGATCATGTATTACCAGGATGATATAGCTGCTGATATGTTTGATATTGACAATGAAGGATTTTTAATTTTTAACCCCAAGTGATATGGCAGAAGGAAACATAAGATTAGGAAAGGTTGCTTTCGTGGATAAGGGAACTTATTCATCAGCTACCACATATAATACATTTGATTTCATTACTACGGATGATAGTTGCTATCTCTGTATCAAGGACGGGAACAAAGGACACGCTTTAACCGAAACTACTTGGTGGAAATGTATAGCTCGTGGAACAACCGCCACAGCAGCAGCTAAAAAGGCTGAGGACGCTGCTAAACTGGCTAATGAAAAAGCTACAGCAGCCGATAGCGCAGCAGGTAAGGCAGTAGAGGCTACCAACAATGCCAACGCAAAAGCTAATGAAGCTCACGAAAAGGCAGAAGAAGCCAATACTGCTAAAGATAATGCAAATGAAGCTACTGGCGATGCAAGGGTAGTTATCGCAAGGCTGGAGGAACTGGAAGAATCGCTAATCTCAAAATACAAGCTGATCCCTACTTCCATGAAGCTAAACTACCCGAAAAAAGTTACTTACAGGAATACCCAGCCTTTCAAAGTTGAGGTAGAATTACTTCCCGTAGATACTGGTAGGAATGTATTGTTTCTCGGTGATGATCGGGCGGTGTCTATCACTCCTGATGGCGTATTTATGATTAACGGTGTAGGGATGAGTAAAATTCACGTTATCCCAACGGAAAATACGGGTATTTATCAAACTATACAGATTGAAGTACAGGAGCCAGGAATAAGGCTTACTTCTGGTAAGGGTATGCGTTTATCCGGCTCTGGTGGTATCATATTAACTTAGTAAATTTTATTGTTTAACTTCTTAACACTATAAAATATGGCACTTACAGCAGAAGAGGAAGCTAAAGTAAAAAAGATTATTACAGCTTACGACAATGGCAAAAGATTAAATGAATTACCAGTAGCAGACAGCAGTAACCCTTTCGACCTCACAACTGAGGTATTGGATAAAAGCGGAGAAAGCAAACAAGCTGGTCTGGCTGCTATGCTACCTTATGCAGAGGATCAATGTAGTTATGGCGTAGAATTAGATGTAACAGTATCTTCTTCGGTTCTTACCCGTACTGGCAATATGACACTGCATAAAACATTGCCAATTCAAAGCAAGATGAAAGGGTGTTTGCTATCAGATGAAGGCAAGGTTATTGAATACCTAAACCCTACCAACTGGAAAGCGCATAAAAGGGATGGTTCCAATGGTATGGTTATGGTGGAAATCCCTGCTCACTGGAGAAGATTTTATACCAATGGAAACAAAAGAGGTGTACGAATCAGTGAATACCCAATACCTGGTTATCATTTCGTAAAGAAATGCTATATCTCGGCTTATGAGGCAACAATCCAACGTAGCACTGGTAAACTGGCTTCTGTAGTAAATACTTCGACTGATTACAGAGGTGGTAATAACCAAGCAGATTGGGATGCTTTGCCTAAATCCCAATTAGGCAAGCCAGCTACATCTACGAGTAGAACAAACTTTCGTGCTGCTGCTCGTAAAAGGGGAGCTGGTACGCAATGGAACTGCATGGACTATAACGCTTATATCACTTTGGCATGGCTCTATTACATAGAGTATGGAAACCTTAACTGCCAGTTGGCTTTCAATGCCCAGAAAGATAGCAACGGTTATGCTCAGGGTGGTTTGGGTAATGGTGTAACCACATGGGATGGTACAAAGTGGAACAATTTTAGTGGTTATTATCCTATTATTCCTTGCGGTACGAGTGATGAATTGGGAAATGCTTCTGGTGAAGTAGCTTACACTTTAGAGAAAGCAGAAGGAGAAAACAGCAAAGTATTTACCGTACCTCGCTATCGTGGTATTGAAAATCCCTTCGGGCACGTCTGGAAGTGGACGGATGGAGTAAATATAGAAGTGAAAACCAATTCAGACGGAGGAACTTCTAAAGTGTATGTTTGCGATGATCCTTCTAAATACAACGATAGTAACTACACAGGCTATACGCTTAGAGGATTGGCTGCACGTGCAGAAGGTTATGCAAAAGAAATGATTTTCGGTGAATTTGGCGATTTGATTGCTTCTGTAGTCGGAGGTGGATCTACTACCTATTGGTGTGATTACTTCTATACCAATATAGGATCTAACGCTCTTAGGGGTGTCCTTTTCGGCGGTTCTACGTATTATGGCGCTCATGCGGGCTTCGGTGCTGCGATTGCGAGTCGCGCCCCCTCGCATACGGCTGCGGATGTCGGCTCTCGGCTTTGTTTTATTCCTGAATCGTGAAGCGAGCCAGGTTTAGACTGCAAAACTTAAATGATTAATAAACAAATAAATATAGGTTGGTTGCTGGTGGGTGTCCTTTTCAGCGGTAATACGAATAATGGCGATCATGCAGGCTTCGGTTATGCGAATACGAATAACACCCCCTCGAATACGAATGCGAATGTCAGCTCTCAGCTATGATTTTTCAAAATTAACTCAACATACGAAGCAACGACCTTACCTATTGGTAGAAGATAACATAACTCATAAAGGTGCTGGTAGGGAAACCGAAGGCTCTGAGTACGAAAAACAAAGAATATGAAGAGATTAAGTAATTTATACGAGCAAATTATTTCACTTGACAACTTGCGCCTGGCTGATGAAAAAGCCAGAAAAGGCAAGTTGCGTTCTTATGGTGTCAAACGACACGATAGGAATAGGGAAGCAAACATACTGGCTCTTCACGAATCTTTGAAAAACAAGACTTTTGTAAATTCTAAATATGAGGTATTTATAATCAGAGATCCCAAAGAACGGCTTATTTACCGTTTGCCTTATTATCCTGATAGAATCTTGCACCATGCCATTATGAATATTCTGGAGCCTATATGGGTGTCCTTATTTACAGAAGATACCTATTCTTGCATTAAGGATCGTGGTATTCATAAAGCAGCAGATAAAGTAAAGAAGGCTTTGAAAGAAGATCCAGAACACACTACTTACTGCTTGAAAATGGATATAGTGAAGTTCTATCCAAGTATAGACCATGATATTTTGAAAACAATATTACGGAAGAAAATCAAAGATAAAGATCTGCTTTGGTTGCTTGACGTGATTATAGACAGTGCCGATGGCGTACCCATAGGGAACTATCTAAGTCAGTATTTTGCTAATATTTATCTGGCTTACTTCGATCACTGGATAAAGGAGGTTAAGAAGGTAAGATATTACTTTAGGTATGCAGATGATATTGTGATTTTAGGCGATGATCCTAAACAGCTTCACAAACTCCGTATAGAGATTGAAGAATATCTGCATGACAATTTAAAGCTATCACTTCGTAAAGTGGATCCTAAAACTGGAAAAAAGAAATGGAAGTTTCAAGTATTCAAAATTGATAGCCATAGAGGTATTGATTTTGTCGGGTATGTCTTTTACCATACCCATACCCTTATTCGGAAGGGAATCAAAAAGAACCTATGTAGGAAGGCAGCCAAGCTGAATAAGAAAAAGCACATTTCCGATATGGAATACAAGCAAGTTATTTGCAGTTGGTTTGGCTGGGCTAAATACAGTAATTCTAAGCATCTATTAAAAACAATAATTAAAAAGCAAGTATATGATACACTACGATTTTAAGCCTTCTAAGTTAGAGGCTAACGGGAATGGTTCTTACACATACCGTTGGGATATTCAGGAAGTTCAAGTAGAAAACCATTTTGGAGAAGCTGGAGATAATGGGCAAACTACAAAATGGACTTGTAACGAAGTTGTTGTTTGGGGAATGGTTACAAATGATAAGCTGAAAAAGGCAGTTATTACCCATTTGTGGGATTCGGATAAAGAAGCCAAGATTATCAATGATTATAATGCTGCCCAGCTCGGTATTCTTACTGAAAAATCAGCTACCGATGATTACAAGGAATATTTGCAAAAGAGAAAAGCTATCAAAGAAATGATAGATAGCGATTGTAAGGAACTTAATATTATATTATGATGAAAAAGTTTAGTGAGTTAGGTGTAACCGTACAAGATGAACGTAAAATGTTCAACTGTAGCCAGGTTTCTATTTCGGATGTGCTGAACTGTGAGATCATTGTAGAAGATTTCATTCCAGATGTAAAGACTTCGCACGGTGAAGGAAGATACCTTGTGAAATTTAAACATAGCAATGGTGCGGATGGTAAGTTTTTCACAAACGCAGCTTCTTTAAAGAAAACTTTGGATCAGATCCCCAAAGACGCTTTCCCTTTCAGCACTACGATTAAAGGGATGAAATGCGGAAATGGTAAGATCTATCAATTCACTTAGTAAACATGAAAATACATTTCAACAACAAGGAGATTGATATTCTGGTAGATACAAGCAGCTACCGATATACGGCTTTACAGAATGTAGGCACTCTTTATCTGTACTTTGCCAGTGAAGAGTTCATAAACATTCCCGTAGGAGCTTATTGTATCTACAAGAATATCACTTACTACCTTATGGATCCTGACGACTTCAAGAAGAAAAGCAGTCGGAATTTTGAATACACTCTTGTAATGTATGACATAGGCGCAATATTGGGTAAATACAAATGCCGGGATATTGTTTCTAAGCGTTTAAAGTTCGATTACACTGCAAAACCTCACGAGCATCTACAGTTAATTGTAGATAATCTCAACATGAGAGATAGCGGATGGAAAGTTGGCGAATATATAGAAGCTGAGGAAAAGACTATTAACTATAATCACACGTTTTGTAGTGAGGCTTTGCCTACTATTGCCGATACGTTTAAGACGGAGTATGAAATAGATCCGGCTATCAAAACGATACACTTGCGTAAAGTTGAATATAACAAGGGTGAGCCTTTGCCTCTTGAATATGGGAAAGATAAAGGTTTTGTACCAGGTTTAGGACGCTCCAACCAGGACGGAAATAGACCTGTTGCCATATTGTACGTTCAAGGTGGGGAGCAGAATATAGATTTTAGCAAATATGGTTCAAAGGAATTGCTTTTGCCCAAAAATCAAAGATTGGAGTATGAAGGACGCACTTACGTTTCGGATGCGGAAGGCTTGTATATAAAACGGGCTGATACAACCCTTACGGATGTTCAAGAGGATAGTTTGGATTGTTCTCATATTTCACCTAAAAGAGTAGGCAGTGTTTCTAATGTTGTTGTTTCTGATAAAGAAAAGAATTTCTATGATTTTATAGATAGTTCTATTCCTGATGATCTGAATTTTGAGGATTACGTGATAGAAGGCAATAACATGACTGTTATATTTCAGTCTGGTATGCTTGCTGGCAGTAATAAAGAGTTTGAAGTTAAATATGTTCATAAAGAACGTAAATTCTTGATAACGCCACAAGAAATAGACGGTCAGATTATGCCCAATGAGATATATAAGCCTAACCTGGGGGATAAATACGCAGTATTCGGAATACAGTTGCCGGATGCCTACATTTGCAATAATTCAACGAAAGAAGGCGCAAGCTGGGATATGTTCAGGGAAGCAGCCAAATATCTTTATGAGAATGAAGATCCAAAATTCACATTCAAAGGAGAATTGGATAGCATTTATTCCAAAAAGCGTTGGCTCTCTATTGGTGGTAAAATAAAATTGGGCGGTTATATACTCTTTAAAGATCCGCAATTCATACCAGAAGGTATAAAGATAAGGATTACCAGTATTAAGGAGTATATACACAGACCTTACAGCCCGATTATTGAATTATCCAATACTACTACTGGCGTAACGGTTTCAAGCGAATTAAACAAGATAGAGAGTAACGAGGTTAAAACCGATAACCAATATAAAAACTCTATCCAGTTTACAAAAAGACGTTTCAGGGATGCAAAAGAAACTATTTCAATGTTGAATGACGCTCTTTTGCATTTCTCAGGCTCTATCAGTCCGATTTCGGTACAAACAATGAGTTTGCTTGTTGGCGATGAAAGTTTGCAGTTTCGTTTCGTGAACAACAAAACCAATCCGACACAAGTAGAATATTTCGTTACCTATGACAGCAAAAAGAAAGTGCTTTCAGCTCCAGGTGGAATATTACAACACATGACTATCGGGATTGATACACTTTCTTCTGGGCATAAAGCCAGTGAGTATAAGTTTTGGGATATTGAAAAATACACTTCTCCAACTTTGACGGAAACCGTAGGGTATTATCTCTATGTGAAGGCTAATAAAAATGGCACTACTGGATCATACGTTTTAAGTAAAAACGCTATCAAGCTGGAAGGTGTAGAGGGGTATTATCATTTCCTTGTAGGTATTCTAAACAGTGAATTTGAAGGAGAACGTTCATTTATTGAACTATTCGGCTTTACTGAAATAGTTCCTGGAAGAATAACAACTGATAAAATTGTTTCGACTGATGGAAAAACTTATTTTGATCTATTGAATAGTATTATATCAGGAAAGATAAGATTCCAGTCGGGTTCATCGGGATTATACGAACTTAGCGAATGGGAAGATGTGAGCAATCTAATAACCCAAGCACAGAACACCGCCAACACCGCTGTTGAGAGCGCAAAAAACGCTAATACTGCCATTGGAAATCTGAATAACTATGTGAACGGTGCGTTTGCTGACGGCATAATTACGGAAGCGGAAGCGAAAGCAATTGAAAAGTACATCAACACAGTGAACAACACGAAAGCTGCCGTGGAAGCTGCGTATAACAAACTGTACACAAACGCCTATCTTACGGGAACGGCAAAAACCGGGCTTCTGAATGCCAAGGTTACGCTTATGGGCAGTATTGAAAACCTTATCAGCGCAATCAATTCCGCTATCGCCGATGGTAGAACCACCGTAACTGAAAAAAACAATGTTGATAACAAATATGCCACTTTCAACAGTGCGTATGCCGACTTTAACACTGCTGTAGAAGTTGCAAACAAGGCTATTCAAGACAAACTGAAAGGGTATTCGGATGAATATTCACAAAAGTTTGATGAGTTTATTGGTGGCAGTTTTAAGGACTTAAAGGACAATGCTGTACTAAAACAGACAATTATTGAAGGAGGTTATCTGAAAAATGACCTTATTGACACAAACAATTTAATTGTAAAGAAAGTTTTTTCAAAGGATGGAAAGTTTAAGATATTGGATGATGGCTCAATGGAAGGAACTTCGGGAACATTTTCTGGGTATTTGAAAACGAATTTCCATTTAGTAGAGGAAAGTGACGCTATATATACAAAAGACAGCAGTCAAGGACAATACGGCTATAAAATCAATAAAGAATTAAATCTAAAGGTCGATATGGAGGGAGAAAGTAACGGGGCTACTATAATATTGCCAAATGAAATCCAATACATAGGTTCAAGGGTAATATTACATAATGGCTGTTATCCACCATATACCCGAACAGTAGGAAGTATTAGGTACAGTTCAGTTTGTATTGATGATGGGGGGCAATTAAGGGGAACATCCTCAAATTCTTCTGAATCAAACTTATTGTCATGGACAGACCCTAATAAGATAACATGGATAAATGGTGTCATTGAACTAATAGGTATTATTGAAAAAGGGGCATACAGCCCGTCACTTTTAAGTTGGAAAGGTCAGTCAAATAAGGTTATCCCAAACCCATCAAATGGTTATATGTATTATAATACTGAAAAAAACAGAAATTATGTCTATTGGTTCGGTCAATGGAATGAAATCCCAACATACGAAAACAACCCGATAATATGGAAAGGGAAACTGGATCAAGCTCCAGAAAATCCTGAAAAAAATTGGGTGTACATTTCAAGGTATGATTCTGTTTTCATTTATAATGGAATAAGATGGGAAGATATAAGTTACTATGTTATAACGGCTGAGAAATGCGGATGGAGTGCTCTAAGCATGAGTGGGGTTTCAATAGAGTATATCCATTATTAATAATGAAGCATTTATTTTTTTACTTTTGGTGTATATATACGCCATAATGATTATATTTGCAGTTATTAATCAATAACTTAATAAAATATGGATTGGGCAGCATTATTTGCGTGTATAACAGCTTTGGGTACGGGCTGGTTTGCGTATAATCAGTTAAAGCATAATCGGCTTGCTGATATTAAGGCTAAAGAACTTGAAAGACAATTAGAAAGAAAAAGCACTCGCAGAAGTGAAAACTCTGCTCGTGTGTATGGTGAAATTCATAAAGTGTTGAATGATCTTTCATGTGATCGTGTGTATATTATACAACCATATCCTTTAGGAGATAATCATTATCTCACAATCTTGTATGAAGTTACCGCTAAAGGGGTTGCCCGTATTAGTGACTTTTGGCAAGATATTAAGATGTCTGAACTTCCAAAGTTTACGGCTTCAATGGCTCGAAATGAACTTATGCTGATACGTGATATTGATAGTTTGGATGGAACACGTGCAAAGGCTATGTTTAGCTCCAATGGAACACAGTCTTTAATCGTTCAAAAATTACATGATACTACCCATGATTGGGTTGGTTCTTTGGTCTGTGATTTTACAGAATCCATCCCTGATGATTTTGATGAGGAAGCAATCAGGAAAAAACTTCATTTTGCAGCCATGCACATTCAGTATATCCTTCCAGAAGTAAAAGAGCGCAAGTTATGAGAGTAACAGAATATCTGAAAGAACTTATCAAAAATGGATCAGGGCACAGTAGCAAGAGTTTTTTTCTTGTTGCCGTTACCTTAATGGGGTGCTTCCTTCTGCTTATTGTCGGTTTTATTTTGGTTTATGAAGTAATCGTAAACAAGTCTATCAAAACCGATCTTATGGGATTATCGGCTTTTGTCGGTGCTATCACTGCTTTGTTTGCTTCGGCTGGAGTAACTAAATGTTTAAGCGAAAAAAATGAAAATAAAAACGTATGAAAGTATTATTAGACAACGGACACGGAGAAAATACACCAGGTAAAAGATCTCCGAAGTGGTCGGACGGATCACAGTTATTTGAGTGGGAATATGCCAGAGAAATTGCCAAAGGCGTATATAACCAATTACGAGCAAAAGGTATAGATGCTGAATTGTTGGTAAAGGAAAATATAGACGTACCTTTAGCAGAAAGAGCCAGAAGAGCAAACGAGATAGCAGCCCGATACGGTAAGACAAAAACGCTTCTTGTTTCTATTCATTGTAACGCTTCTGGAACTGGCAAGGGTACAGGATGGGAAATACATACCAGTCCTGGAAAAACAAAAGCTGATGATTTGGCGCAAGTTTTCTGGGATATGGCTAATAGAATGTTTGGAGGAACTTGGAAAATTAGAGGTGATTGGTCGGATGGGGATGGAGATTGGGAAAATAATTTCTACATTCTCAAAAAGACTTCATGCCCGGCTGTTTTAACGGAAAACTTCTTTATGGATAATGAAACAGATTGCAAGTTTCTACTATCTCCTGAAGGAAAGGCTCAAATTATCCAGTTGCACGTTGATTCAATCCTTAAATATATAGAAGAGTATGCGTAAATTTTTATTTATTGCGCTTGTTTTACTCGTAGGAACAAATATCTTTCTGTTTAAACGATTGGATAGCGTAAGGAAAGAACGTGATCGCTTGGATAGTAATCAAGCAGCATTACTTTCAGATGTGGAACACTACAAAACGGAAGCAGGGAAAAACGCTACTTCTGTTTTAAGGCTGGAATTGACGAAAAATGAGTTGGAAAAGAAAAACAAGGATCTTGCCAAAACAGCAGATGATTTGAATATAAAGCTCAAACGCATTCAGGCAGCTACAACAACAGTCACTAAAACGGAAATAGAAATAAAAACAAAAGTACGTGATAGCATAGTGTATCGCAACCAGTTTGATACTCTTTCAAATTTTCGATGGCGTGATTCTTGGATAGATTTAAGGGGAACTATTGATAAAGGGATATTATCCGCTAAGATAGAAAGTGCCGATACATTACACCATATCATACACAAGATACCGAAAAAGTTTCTTTTCTTCCGATTTGGGGTGAAGGCTATAAAGATGGATGTTGTAAATTCAAATCCACACAACAAAATTACATATACTGAATATATAGAGCTAAAAAAATAGCTTTTGTAGAATACTTTTTTCATTTCAGAACGTGCATACTGAGAAGTACGCACGTTTTTTGTATCTTTGCAGTGCCGAATTTATATCGGTGTTGCATTAGTGAAAACCTCGCTTCTTTTTGTAGAAGTGGGGTTTTCCATTTTCTTTGTAGAAAGCCTAATTATCATACTATTTCTACAAATATTCTACAAAAGTTATGGCAACATTTAAAGCGGAGGTTTACGCCCATCAAAAAAAGAAGGACGGAACCTATAATATTAAGATACGTGTAACACACAACGGAGAAAAGCGATACCTGGCTACACCTTATTTTATATATAAGGAAGATATTACCCAGAAAACCTTTAAAATCAAAAATCAGCATTACATAGATCTTACTGATGGAATGATAAGGACGTATCGTAAACGTTTGGATCGTTGGGGTGAAAGGCAAACCAGTATGACTATGGAGCAAATTATCAGAATCATTACTACCGATAATGAGAATGAAAAATTTGATCTTGATATTGCAGCCTACACCTGGAAGGAAATAAAACGAATGAAAGAAGCAGGACATGGAGGTAATGCAGATACCTATATATGTGCTGTTAGATCATTGGTTAAGTTTGTTGGTCGGGAAAAGGTTATGTTATCCGAAATAACAGCTAAGTTTTTGCAAAATTGGGCTGATTGGATAAACAAACAGCCAAATGTAACAAGGGGGTATGTAACTCACAACTATTTAAATAGGATGAGGGCTATATACAACAGAGCGAAAAAAGAGTTCAACGATGAGGATGCTGGAGTTATCCGAATACCTTATTCCCCTTTTTCTCACATTGATTTCCCGAAACTTCCGGCAACGAGAAAGCGAGCTTTGACGGTTGAGCAAATACAAGCTATTGCAAATTTGGAATATACTAAGATACTCCAGCCCGGTACTAATAGATTCAATTTTGCAAAAGATGTGTTCTTGCTGAGCTTTGGTTTAATTGGCATGAATGCTATAGACTTATATAATTGTACAGATTATAGGAACGGACGTATTACATACCAAAGAATAAAAACCAAAGAAAGGCGCATTGATAAAGCTGAAATCTCAATCAAAGTAGAACCAGAATACCAAGCTCTTGTAGATAAATATCGGGATCCTACAGGAAAAAGGGTATTTAGGTTTTATACGATGTATGCAGATGTAAATACTTTCAGTACGGCTCTAAACAAGGGCTTAAAGAAAGTAGGAAAGTTAGTTGGTGTAGATGATTTGGAGTTTTACGCAGCTCGGCACTCATGGGCTACTATAGCTTTAAATGATGCAGGAGTAGATAAATACACCGTACATACTTCTCTTAATCATGTTGATGATAGTATGAGGGTAACGGACATCTACATAAAAAAATCATGGGATCCTATAGATCAAGCGAACAGGAAAGTAATTAACCTGGTGAATATAAATATCAGCGAAACTAAGGAGCCTATAAATGAAAAAGTACAAAGAAAACTATTTTGCTTAAGCAATTTGCTTAGGCAAAATGAAGATGATACAACAGTACACCAATAAAGTGTAATTTGTTGGTGTATAATGCTTTGCGTTTTGCTTAAGCAAAATGCCTAAGCAATTTGGTTAAGCAATTTGCCTAAGCAAAAAGGTAAGCAAAATGTTATTTTTGCTTGAAGATTTGCCTAAGCAAATTGCTTAAGCAAAATTTGTTGTGTCCGTATGTTTGCATATCAAACCACTAATATACAACTGATTATCAGTTTGTTATAACACAAACGGCTTTTGTGATGATTTGCACAAAAAACA
>OHJI01000583.1_pt1 | contig 12717 bp, 7 predicted proteins | sample 1568571 | NCBI WGS metagenome assembly OHJI01 (sample SAMEA3879583, study PRJEB24766) | human gut metagenome | biome: human-associated habitat; feature: feces | place: USA | collected 1985/1987
ACCTATCAGCCTTTTATTTGCCTTATTCCCATATCTATTAATAACAATAAAAAGTTATTTTAATTCCGCGTCTCAATTTACATACTTGTTTATCCTCTTTACTCCTGAAGGCACGTGATAATAACTTATTAGCCATCTCACAACCGACAATATTTAATAAACCGTACACGCCTACCAAACAATTATATTTCGTATCGCCTACAATGCCACGAACTTTTATCTTAAAATTGCGGTTAACCTCTCTTGTGGAATAATTTAAGCCGTTATATATGCTTATTAAACTAGTCCCTTCTACAACGTTACACTTCATATCAGTTATTTTTTGTTTTCCGGAAACCCGTCCGGTCGGTTGTTGTCTAACTTAGAAAGCTTTGGGCTTTATAGCTTCATTTAATCGGATACCGAACCCTCATTAAACCCTTCGGAGATACTGTCCATCTTTCTCCTCTTACGGCTTTCGCCTTATAACCGGTCGTTTTGGATACTCTTAGTCAACCGGTGGGGGCTTTCTTTGTTTGACACTACAAAGATAGTGCATTTATTTTAAACGCGCAAATTTTAGATTAAAAAAAGAGGGATTTTTTTCAAAAAAAAAAATAAGTCATTAAAATAACACTTATTTCAGGCTGATTTTAAATTTAAGCTACTTTCTAATCGAAACAATGTATTTATATACCCCCAACAAGAAAAATGCCTTAGAATTGATTTTTTTAAGCCAAAATAAGAAGAGGGCGGAAAACCGCCCTCCACTAATACCTAAAAATAGATGATGAAAAAACTTCTTAACTATTAACTAAGCACTACAAAGATATATTTATTTCCGGATAGATACAACTTCTACGCCTTTTATTTCTGTATATGGATTTTTAGAGACTATATTAAAGCTTCTTTCTTTTATCTTTTTTGTTTTCCATAAGAAGCCTAAAAAACGCTTATATATAATAGTCTCGTACAATATTAAACTATCCCTTATTTGAATGTCTCCTATTAAGGTATCGTTATATACGCACGCCTCTATATTGGTCCATGAATCACGAAAAGATACACAAGGTATCAATTGGTAGGCCGTATCGCCTGGTATATATATAAGGCTATCTTTTACCTGTGCTCTAATCTTTATAATAGTTTCGGCTTGAATCTTACTAAAATTTTGTAGTTCCTCATTTTTCCGCTTTAGTTTGTTTATTAAGTCTGCATCTTCCTTCATGAACCTTTCGTAATCCTGAATGGAAAGCTCCAACACCCCAACGCGTGCGGCATTCAAACTATCTAAAGCCCGATAATACTTCACATCGTTCAATAATACCGCGTTATTACGTTTATAGGTGTCTCTATCGTGTTTTAGTTGGCTTACCCTTACATTAAGGAAATAAGCCACTAAAACAACAACTAAGACACCTAATATTATTATTATTTTCTTCATTCTTTAATCGTTTGACGTTGCAAGAACCTCCAGCACTTCCGACATATTAGCATCGACAATAAGGTTAATATACACACTCCATTTTATAAACGTCTACTTCGATTCTTTTAAATAACTCTTCCATAACAAACACTTTTAATAGCTTCAAAAATCACTTTACTAACTCTATTCCGTCCGTCTTCCGACTGAATAAAAGCACAATCTTTGCGGGTATCAAAGAAGAAATTTTCCACTAACACCGCCGGGCATTTGGTGTGTTTTAATATATAAAATTGGCTTTCCTTGTCGGGGTCTCCGTCGCTTGTATCTTTGCGTATTTTCCAACCGTCCGGAGCAAATTCTTTTTCAGCCTCTTTATATAGTTCCGTTGCTATCAAATCGGCTTTTGTTTGGCCGACGGACGTATAAGCCTCCCAACCGGTGCCACCGCCTGCGTTTGCGTGTACGCTTATAAGAAAGCATTTACCGGAGGTCTCTGAATATATCGCGTTTGCACGCTTACAACGTGCCGACAAAGATACATCTTTTGTCTCCGGTACTAATATTCTATACTGAATGCCTTCTGCCTCTAACATCGAACTAACACGCTTGACTATATCACGGTTGAACTCCCATTCAAACAACTGCGTACCATCGTCCCAAACCGGCGAACGCTTACCGGCTGTATCAATACCGTGCCCGTTGTCTAATATTGGTATAAAAACCTGTTTCATCCTTTGACCTACTTTTTATTTTCCATTTCTTCCTTGCATCTCTCTATAATAGGCTTCCAGTACGAAGGCATAATGCGCGTAAATTCTAACCGGACTGCATGGTATATTATCCTTAATCCTATGTTTTGCGGATATGCTTTTACGTAGTTCTTCAAGCCATTGCACAAATATACATATAATAAAACATACGTAAGTGATTTCATTGCCATTAATGCACCTTTTAAGTCGCCACATTGAGAAATGGCAATATAAACAGCATATAACAAAACAATATACAGCAATAACTCGGCCAAAGAGTTTTTAAATTTTCTCATGGAGAAATTATTGCACCTTACTATACTAACACCGTCCGCACGCATGCCTGCAATGACATTAAAAGCAAACATCACAACCAAAGCGATAAAAAACCCCTTTGTCGGTGTGAAATAAGCAAGTATCGGACTAAATGCCGATACTGCTATAAATCTAAAATATTCCAAATCTATTTTCATACTTCTCTATATACTATTGCAAACGTTCCTTCGCCTGTGCTATCAATGCTAAGGAATGACCCTGTTTTAATACCGGCCACCGTCGCGAACTCATCTATAATACGGCTTTCAAAAGATAACGACCAATTCGAATTATTTTCATAATACATTCCGCTTAGGAACAAAGTATTTTTATCGGTTCCGTCAGAATCGCGTATCATTGTCTTTACGCCGTCTCTAAAATCTAATACATCTTGTGCAGTTATTCCGGCAGAATTTATTTCTGCTAAGGTCATTGTACTGTCGGATTTAGCTATAAAGGTACGGAAACCGACATTTAACAATGGCTTATAAATATTTTGTATAGGCGCGTCGGTTGTTATGGTCATTATCGTAAACTCGCTATTAGTAATAACCAATTTAATATAACGTCTTACTACCGAATAAGTTTCCGGATTGGTGTACATAGTAGAGAAAACCAACTCCCCGTTATCATTATTACCACCTTGGAAATTACCTACCGTTTTCAGATTCCATACGATTAAGTCTTTTCGGTAATTGTTTGATAGCACGCTAACAAATATCTTCCTATTATCTCGTATAGGTTCTTGTATTACGTCTATATAGGAGCCTCCAATCATAGATTCTATTTGTGAAGCTATGCTTATCGTTTTTGTTCCGAACTCATCAGATTGCGTAAGTAAGTTATTAAGTACATATATATTCTTTGCTAAATTGTCAGCCTGTGTTGCAATCTCATTCATTTGGTCTAAGAATACAGTAGTAACCGACCAATTAGAGTAATTTATACTTCCACCTACATTTGTTCGTGTAGCCTTTAAAGATATTACCTTTCGCCCCGTGGCTATTCCGGTAAATTCCAGTACTTGTTGTTGTTGTTGGTTTGTTCTTGCCAACGTCATAGGCACAAGTTCACTACTATTATTAAAATAGAAGAAACTTGTAATAGCATCGCTATATAGTACCAAAGCTATAAGCCTATCTAAAATAACTTTATCACTATCCGAAAGTGCGCCATTATTGGTCGGGATAGCTTGCATATGCATTTTAAGTTCATAGGCTCTTTTTCCCAATGACCAGGAACCCTCCGATTCAGTTCTAATTACTGATGCGTTAATAAATGAGCATGATGTTGCGCCGACTTTTTCCTGATATTCAAAATATTGTACTTTAGTCTCGCCTGCTTCGGTGTATTGTGTTATACGCAACATGCGAGCTATATTCGTATTTTGCGCACGGTACGTGCCTACATAGATATGTAGACCGTCTTCTATATTATTAAATACATCAAATTGGGCGTTTTTATTGAAATCGAAAGATTCATCTAATTGCTCTATTTCTACCCCTCCGCTATCCTTTAGAATATCCTGAATGCTTTTAGCGTTTGCAATACTTGTACCGCCATCGTACCCTCCGGCATCAACAAAATAGACTTTTCCGTTAGTTCCGTCTATAATCATAGCCGATTTACGTTTGTCATCGCTTGAACCGATACCAAAATTAAACAGACCATTTGCGACCACTGCGTTATACATACCGGCAACATGGCCGCCTACTTCTGATGTCACTGTCCCCTGTCCTTCGGCATGAGCGTTCGCGGCTCCGGCCGTTGTGTCCTGTCCTTCCGCATGAGAATTTACACCACTTGCCACCGTTGAATTTCCCTCCGCGTGGGAATAATCGCCGGACGCGGTGGTATGTTGTCCTTCTGCGTGAGATGCTATTCCCTTGGATAAAGACATATAGCCTTCTGCGTGCGACCATTTGCCGGATGCCTGTGTTTCATCCCCTTCGGCGTGTGACGCATCACCATCAGCCACAGTAACACGCCCTTCTGCATGCGAATTATCCTTGTTTGCATGGGTTTGGAATCCTTCCGCATGAGAATTAATACCGACCGCCTCCGTTCCTTGGCCTTCCGCATGAGAATTTACACCACTTGCGGTAGTAAGTTGTCCTTCTGCGTGAGAGTTCGCGCCCTCTGTATTTGTTTCTAACCCCTCGACATGTGAATTAGTTCCGGTCGCGGTCCCCCCATTCCCTTCTGCATGGCTATTATCCCCCGATGCATTCGTTTTTGCGCCTTCCGCATGGGAATTATTTCCGACCGCTGTATTATTATCATAATCATTAAACACTTCACCGCCTCCTTTAGAAACGCCTATAAAAATAGGTGTAAAATTCCATGCTGTACCGTTTGTACTTGTTAATATACCAAGTTGATTAACAGTAATAGTTGTATTTCCCGAATTTTTAAAATTCGTATAAGTACCTACTTCTGTGGTAATATAGAATGAATTTCCTTCTACCACAACGGGAACCGTACTTTTTGTAGCAATGCCTAAGAATTGATACTCTGGTCCCAATGTGTCCACCATTGATAATAAAACCGCCTGAAGTACATTTCCGGTTATCTCATAATTGCCGTTTTCCTTGATAACAGCTTTTATACTCTCTTTGATTTGGTCGTATGCCATAACTTTTAATTTTAGAGGTTATTAAATTCGTTTTCGTTTGGTTTAATATTAAAGTCGTTATTAAAGTCGTTATTAAAGTCGCCACGAAAGACGCTACCTAATTTCTTAACAACTGTATTAGTTTGGAACTCAATTTCTACGGAGGCTAAATCGCCTTGCGTTTCCCATTTTGGCGTAAATAGGAACGTATCACATTTATATAAACGTCCGAAACTATCCCTTATACTAATATGGTCACTTAACCGGATTAAACGCATAACATCGCAAAGGTATTCCGGCGCAAGGATATTAAACCGATATACCTTTTCCGAAAGTTGTTTAATCGGAAAGAAATAACCGTCCCTTTCTTCGCCTTCTTCCTCAAATGTATAATCCGGCTTTCCTATTTCAGTACAGAAATAAACGCGGTTTCTGAACGTCGGGTTTCTATATACAATTATGCCAGCGTCACAATATAGCGTATCATCATCGTACCACTCTATTGATAGATAATTTTCAGAATCATTTATTATCGTAAATATGTCCGAATACCATGTATTAACGCCATCATTTAAAACGGCATAATACATTCCTATCGGTATTTTTTCCTGCAAGGGGAAATAAGCCGGATACACAATAACCTCCATTTTATCGGTATTTTCCGGCTTTGCTAATTGTAAGCCAGTTAGAACCATTTGTTCCGTTATATCCAAAACGAAAACCCCGTCTTTAGTATATAACTTAACGTTAGGGTTAAATACCTCGTTTGGCTTCCTCAATATCTGAAAGGGCAAAAGACTATGCGCAGGAGTAAATAACGGGTATATATTCCCGTAAGCATAACTTTTCCGGCTGTTTTGTTCGTCTATATTGTCGTACCACGGCAATACACTCAAATTATTATTTTCGTTCATATCTCCTCCGTATTAAATTTTAATTCGGCTTCCGCTGACCTACTCGACAAATTTACAGATAATTTGCTAATCTGACCATTTCCGACAAATGTTTTTATAATTCCGTTCGGGTTTATATCATCTTGCCCAATAGGGAATACTACTGTTTGTTTTTTCTTTCGTTCTATTCCCTTAACCGTGATTTCTTTTTCGTTGATTCTCGCCCGACGCGCTGGTAAATCATATATCCAGTATGTAGGCTGTAAATTCACAAAAGCAAGAAAGCCGTTTTGAAGCTCTGAAATCACATTATCAAACATTAAACTAACAAATGGTACTTTATATTGCCCGTCTACTAAGTTAGCCGCAAATATTGCGAAGCCGTCTTGACTTATATTATCAGGATTGCAAAGCATATAATCTATATCGGAAGTAAAATTAGACACCGTTATATCTTCTTTCTTATCCGCTTCTACATACTTACTTAATATCTCTATCGGATACCCGTTAAAAACTTTAGTGCAGTCGTCCATCCAAGAAAATTCATACCGTGAAGACATTTCCGGCTTATCAAACTTATACGAAGATTGGCCGAACGCAATCGGTTTATAATTCCGCTTGTTGTCGATTTGCGTTAAATCTAAAACCATCTCCGGCGATAAAACGTAACTACCACCGTTTTTAAAGTATAAAATATGCTCTATTCTTAATTTATCGTCCTCTATAAACCAATACAATTTATACGTATTTGCTAACATAGACATAATTTGCTGAAACGTAGTAGGCGCCTTTTGTGCCGGTGTATTATATATCCCGTTTATTATGTTAGATTTCGGCGTTATTAATAACGTCTGATTCGAGGTTCCTGTTATCGGGTTTGTCGTACCGTATAAAAATTCACTGTATTCACTCGTAGGCAAATGAGTAACGCCCGGCGCAATCTGACCCAACAAAACGGATATAACACTCCATAGTGGGAAATTGTCGGGCACTATATATTCTTTACGTCCGGACTTCTCGAAAATACTATCCCATACCGAAGAACTAAACCAAACGGACGTATTTAGCCATTTACTTTGCCCTAAAGGGTACATTTTGGCTAATGTAATAAGCACTGGAGGCGCGAAATATTGCCCCCATCCCGTTTTACCGTATTCCGTTGGCGTGTCTGAATAACGATTTGAGATATAAGCTATATCTACATCATACCCGATTGCATGAGTATAATTTTTATTATTCCCTACAAAATCATCCGTAGGAATCGGCTGCGTTGTATTGCCTGATATTGTTTCTACATCGCATATTAAACGGGCATATATACTATAAGAATACATATAGCCCTTTAATGTGCCTACCATTCCACTACCTTCTTCCGGCGTAAGCGTAAATTCTAAGGTATCTAATATTGGCGTACTGCCTTGTATGTCTTTCTCAAAATAATATAGCCTCATATTATCCGTGGTCCGGACTAATGCTATTGCAACCCTATTAGTTAACGGTCCTATTTCGCTATATCGTATGTGCAACCGATAAGTATTCAAATAAGGGTGCGACAAATCACCTTCATAAAAAACCGGAGTCGCGTCGTCAGGGTCTAATATCTGCATATTCCCGACATAATTACGGGCTAAATCTTCTAAAGCACCCCCTTCGGCGGACAAATCTATTTCCTTTAATAGCTGTGTGAAATAAAACCAATACTTAGTTTTTAAATCGCTTCTATTGTCCACCGCCGTTAATACGTCCTGCTCCCACGACATCCCCGATATAAAACATGAAATCTTATCATCGCCGGGAAGGTAGACTTGAATAATCGGGCGTTTTGTGATAGTTAGGCTTTCGATTTCCGGCGTTAAGGGAATTAAATCGTATTCCTTCTCTAATCCGGCTAATATATCGTTATACTCATCGAATACGTCGGGTTTAACCTCTACTGTCATATCGTCTAAACTTATGGTACAGTCGGTTTGCATGAATTTTCCCGACCAATATTTCTCCCAACTTAACCCCAAATCGTTAGATTTAATGATAGTGACATAATACACCGTAGAGAAATCACACGCCATTATAAATCTATAATCGTCAAAAGTGTAAGTTAACTTTCCGCTTAACTTTTTCCTATAAAATTGCTGAGAAGTCTCTAACTCATACTCTAAGCTTAAATCGTCTTTATATACCGGCTTTGTGTATTTGAATGATGCTTTTAAAACGGCCTTATTTCCGTCCCTTCTTTGCGATACGACTATGATTTGACAACCGTCCGGTACATCTACCGTTAAATTGAAGTTTGCATCTGAAATGGCGGTTCCGCTCCCTTTCATAAACTTTTGTAGATGTACATCAAAATACATTGCATATCCTTGCCGGAGACGGTTATAAGAACCTATAATGTTTATACGCATTCCGGCTGACACCGGAAAAACGTATAAATCGCTGTACATATCAGTAATCACGCTACCGCCCGCGCTTATGGAGCTATCTTTAATAACATATAACGGCTCCATTTCGGTTAATTCGGGGTTATATCCGTATTCTTGATAATCTACCGAAAGCAAGAATTTATATATAGGGTTTATCATCTTAATTTCCTTGTTAAGTTCTTATATTCAATTATAATTCTCCCGTCTTTATCTAAGTATGTACGCCTTTCGCCTTGTTTCTTTATTGCATTTACGTCCCTTTCTAATTTGCTTAAATCCGCACCGGAACCGGCACCAATAGAAATCAGGTCTGCCCCTTTGTATGCGTTTAGATACTTATGCGCAAACGTCCCGTTATTCATAGAGTTTATCACGTCCGGAATATATCGACGGAAACGGCGCGAATTTCGTTTGTTTATCACGGCAAAAAATTCGCCGCCTTCTGCCCTGCGTCGTGTACCATCCGGTTTTTGCCCTAAATCTATATCGTTTCCGGATTGATGGCTACCACCTTGCAAAAGTTCAACAGTTCCTTCGCCATACGTTTCAGTACCTGAATTTTTCGCCATTTGTGCAGCCTTTATCTTAGATGCAGCAAAGCTTCCCCACATTACAGCAATAGCCGGAATCGCGCCCCATATACCCAACTGCCGCCAGATTAATGCGGTTGCCGTCACAAGCGAGCTAATTTGCTGTGCTGTGTCTATTGCTTGCTGCTGACGTTGTGCCTTTTGTTGCTCTTTCAAGGCTTTTTGTTCGTTCTTTTTGGCGTCTTCTAATTCTTTTTGTGCATAAGCTACATTTGATGCGTATCCGTTTGCCCTTGCTTGTAATTCAGCCTCTAATGCCGTTTGCGCGGATTCTACTTCCTTTTGTGCCGCTTCTACCGCCCTATTTGCCGCATCGACTTTAGCCTGCGCCAACGTATTCAACGCCTCTATGGCATAAGACACAGAAGTATTTATGGCTTCCTTTTGGTCATCATTCAGATTAAGCCCTAAAATACTATATATATCCTGCGTTTTATCTTTCTTTTTTGATTCCTCGATTTGCTGGTTTATTCGTTCTATTTGGTTTTCTATCGTTTGTACCTCAACATCAGACATTTTAACCGATGCCTGCTGATTTAATTCTAAAATCTTATTTAGCCTGTCTTTTTCAGCTTGCAGCCGGAATTGTGTTTTCTTTTCTTCCGTTGTCTTTAGTAAATCGAACTCGCTTTGTGCAAGTGCCTGTCGTTGGTCAAAAATACGCAGTTCCGCTTGTATCTGCTTGTCGGCGTATTCCTGAATTAGAGCCGTTCTTTGTGTATCGAATCCGGCATTTATCGCGACGGTATCTTGCCTCTGTCCGGCAGGCTTCTGTTGGTTTTGGAGTTGCGCTGTTTGGCGTTCATTTTCCAAAAGTTCCAACCTTAAAGCCTTTTCTTCCTGTGTGCCCGCTTTAATGGCTTGTAGGCGCAATTCAATACTTTGCTTTTGTAGTTGCAATTCTTGCAACTGTCGCTGCTGCTCTATCTTTAGCAAATCATTCGTTAAACGTTGCTCCAGCACCAATATAGTAGCATTTATAGTTTCCTTTTCTGATTCTGTGATACTTTTTTCGGTCTCTAATTGGTGCGTTAAATCTTCTATTTGGCGTTTATATTGGTATTCTGTTTGCTTACGCCTTTTTTCCCATTCGTCGGCCTCTAATTGTAGCTGTGCATCTTGTAATTTTCTTGTAGCCTCTAAATTTCTTTTATAGGCCGCCTCCACTTGCTTTGCTTGCTTATTCGTATCAGTACCGCCAGTTTTAACCGAGGGCGTTTTAGTCGTTACCGCAGCCGTCGTTTTCGTTGATGTGTCCGGCGTACCCACATTAACCGGAATGGTTAACGGTGGTATCTTCTTTTGCATCCGGTTTATGCCATTATTAAGGCTTTCCGCAACATCTTTTATCTCTTTATTGATTAGGTCGCTAAAGGCTGTCCCGAACTCCGTAAAGCCTTCCTTTACCCCGTCCCAATCTAAAGAGAATGCAGATTTGAATATTTTTCCGGCGGCTTGTATCATATCTATTAAAGCCCCGAAAAGATTCCCTATCGTGTTAAATACCGTCTTAAAGACTTCCGGAAGAGCCACTACAAACGCTCTAAATAGATTGCTTTCATTGTATAGCTCAATGAAATAATTTATCAAAGAAACGACACCTTTTATCAAGGCCGTTAAGCCCTGATTAATGAACACCTTTATAGAGGTTGTAAAGCCCTCAAAGCTGCCACCCGTAGCATCAAACAAACCTGCTAAAGCGTTTTGTAATTCAATCTCGCTTTGTAGTTGTTCTTCTTGCAACCGCCCTAATTCGCCGGCCTTGCTTTTTACCGTATCTAAATCGGTAGATATATCTTTTAATGTCCGAAGGTATTGTAACCCTGCATCCTCGCCGGGACCGCCGAAAATATCCGCTATTGCCGTTCCCACACTTTGTGCGCTGTCCGGCAATTCGGCCAACTTTGCGGAAACTTCCTGCATTACCTGAAACGTTGTCTTTGCGCCGGTCTGCAAGTCCTTTTGTACTTGTGTGGATGAAATGCCGATTCCATCAAGCGCGGCAGCGGTTGCCGTTGTCATTTCGCGTAACCGCAAATTACCCTCCTTTATAGCGTCTACTCCCTTATCAGAGAAAATACCGGCCTTATTGGTTTCGGCTACAATAGCTACAAACTGACTTGCGGATATTCCGGCCTCCTTAAAATACGCAGGATATTCTTTCAACGTATTTAAAAACTCGCCGTTTGCATCCCCACCCGCTATAAAACCGTCTTGTATTAATTGTATTGCTTCGTCTGCTGATATACCGAATTGTTTCGCTAAAGCATTTGCGGAAATAAGCGTTTCTTTGAAATCAGCGTTAAAAGTGTCGGCTACTGCTTGCACTTGATTTCGGAACGCCTTTAAATCATCGCCGCTTTTTCCCGTAAATTGTTGGGTTAATCTTGTAGCCTCTACTAATCCGGCGTTATAATCGTACCAAAACTTAAACGCCACACCGGCTCCGGCGATTCCGGCTATTGCTAAAAATACGGGATTTGTCATTAAAGACATTAGGGTATTTCCTAAAGCCTTTGCGCCGTCGGACATTGCGGCAAACACCTCCTTACTTTCATTGCCGCCACGGCCTAAAGCTAAAATACTCTCCCCAAAAGCATTATTAAGCCCTAAAGCCTCTTTTAGCCTATCCGCATACGAAATAATTGCGTCGGAAGCCTCCGTATAATTACCAACGTTGAGATTGGTTTTGCCGGTGGACTTCTGATACTCATTCATAGCTTTATATAGTTCACGGGTTTTTGTTATAAGCCCCTCTTTTGCTTCGGCCTCCTCGCGTTCGGCCTTGGTCATATTGTTAAGGTAGATTTTATTCAATGAATACTGCGCCGACAAACGATTATAACTACCTTCTGCGGACTGATTCAGCTTTATAACAAGTTTGTTTATTTGGTTGGCTTCTGTCTTTGCGAGATTAAGCTCCGCAATTTTTTTAGCCGTTTCACTTTCAGCGAAAGCAAGTTCTTTTTGTGCTCTTGCTAACCGGTCTGCATCGTCCGCGCTCTTTTTCGTTTTCTTTCGTCCGTCTTCTGTCGCGCCGGATACCTTTTCCAATTCTTTGGTTAACTGTATTGCTTCCGTCCGGATATTCTTTAATGCGTTCGTATATGTATCCGAAAGTTCATCGAGTTGTTTTATAAGCTCTGTTATTGAATTGTCAGGGCTTACCAAATCGGAGTATTTAATTGCGTCGTTATCTGCCATGATTCTATAATTTTAATTTTGCTCAAATTTTAAATATAAGACGTGTTTTCATTAATAAGGTAGTATCACCCCACAACAAAGATAAAAACGCCCCTATCGCGATTATTTCGCCTTACTTCGGCGTTTTAAGTCTTTGACCATCTCCTTAATGTATTCAAAAGCGTTATAATATGCCAGTACTGACATGTTTTTCGGGTCTGTATGTAAATGCTGCGACAACATTAAGCACATCTTTTCAAACTGTTTATCTTGCTCTATCTCTACACTATCGGAACCGGAAAACGATTTAGGATTAAAGTACGTTATTAACTCTGCCGTTATATCGTCTATTTCCTTTTCTCTCTCTGGCTTGCTTCCACCGTCTATAATGGTTTGTAGTATTAGAACTGTACGCCGCTTTAATTGGTCATAATATTCTTTTACCGTTGCATCATCGAATAAACGGGGGAAATATATTTGCAGCTCCCTATCTATTTTTTTTTTGACCGCTTCGATTGAGGCGGCTAAATCCTTATACGGGACATCGG
>OHJI01000598.1_pt1 | contig 12518 bp, 8 predicted proteins | sample 1568571 | NCBI WGS metagenome assembly OHJI01 (sample SAMEA3879583, study PRJEB24766) | human gut metagenome | biome: human-associated habitat; feature: feces | place: USA | collected 1985/1987
CATGCCTCATGAGCCGCTGTCTGGCAAACCTTGGCCGTAGTTTCTGACATTCCGGCCGGGCGATAGCTGTTGCCGACAACGCTCTTTCCCATAATCTTCTCATACCAGAGGCATCCGACCGTGTATCTTCCCGTAGTGTAGTTGAGGTGCCATCCGTCTCTGGTCATATTGTCGCCAATGTATGAGGTCCTTGCGTTTTGTACGGCATCCATACTGTTCATGAACAGGCTGAATTCAGGATGAGCCTTCAGAACCTCCTGGGTGGCGGTACAGATCATATTGTACATCACACTCTGGTCGAAGCCGTAGAAACTGAATTTTTTTCCCGTATAACCGGCCTTGGCAGCCCACGGCGCATGGTAAACCAGTTTCGCATTCTTGCATTTGGACCGTATCACCTTGAGAAGACTTGTCAATGCCGGTTCCATCGAATGAGTCGTGTTCTTGTAGGTGGTGTTGTAATATCCGTGGTATCCCGCACCCTCCTGTACACTGATGAATGTCCAGTCCTCATCAGCCAATGCCTGCGACATCTTCGTGTTAGGCGTCTTGGTCATGGTGCCGCCGGAAATCTTGCGGTAACTGTATGCAGCTGCGTCTGAAGCCGCATTCGCTGCATGCTTCTCCAACGGACATCCGCCTATGTAAAGGTTGCCAATGATAACTTTCTGTCCTGCTGCTTCAAATAGTCCGTACAGTTCCTGCTCCACTGCATCTGCGGAAAAACTGTTTCCGATAGCGAGAATCTTGATTGTCTCCGGCAGAGTCTGTCCGGGTTTTTCCTCAGGATCAGGATTTGTCTGCTCTCCGTTGCTGGGCTTTTTGTCGTTTTCGGCAGCTGACGGAGTACAGGTACACAATACCGCAATGGCGGTGAATGCAGCGAAAAGGGAATTCAGTCTCATAAGAATGACTTGGTTATAAAGGAATATCTGTGTTGTCAATGTGATCTCACGCCCGCAAAGATACAATCTTTATGGAAAGTCAATGCAGATTTCTTAAAAAAATGCGAAACGTTTTTAGCATATCGCGCCGGACAGTTGTCATACTTGTATCTAAACATTTTTATATACACTATGAAACTAAATTTCTTGAAAGCGATTTCATTGATTTCTGCTGTTCTGCTCGGGGCTGCAGCCTGTCAGAAGCAGAATGAATCTGAAATTCACGATACAGTCGTCATCAAGACTGTATTGAAAGCCACGACACCGGCTACCCTTGTCGGAGGCGGAACGGATGCGATTACGATTTTCGCAACTTGTGACTGGTCTGTTGAATGTGAAGACTGGTTTACAGTCGAGCCTGCAACAGGCGGACAAGGTATCAGCGAGTCAGTAATTACGACACAGCCGAATACTACAGGGGCGGACAGAACCGGTACCATCACCCTCAAAGCAGGAACTTATTCAGGGACCTACACATTCGTTCAAGCAGGCAAATGATGATAAGCGAGGACTATAGACGCATTCTTGACTTTTTCTTCAGCGGTACTGAAGTTTCACCGGAATTGAAATCGAGATTCCGTGAATGGCTCAGCGTGCACGGAGAAGAACCTCAGACACGTATGCTCCTGGAGGAATATTGGAATTCAGAGTCATCGGTTCCCGGGGAGTTTGACTTGAACGCAGGCCTGGAGAATCTGATGTCCGCAGTTTCCGCAAAGGATAAGGCTTCATCTGCTCGGAAATCGTTCAGCATCAGTAAGATGACCAAATGGTTCGCAGTTGCAGCCGCAGCAGCCGTCCTCTTCGTTTCAGGGTATTCTGTTTCTGAAATTTCCACCAGGAACCAGAAAGAAACTGTCCTTATGGCGTCCTCCGAAAATGTAAGCTCGTATATCCTTCCTGACGGCACGAAAATCTGGCTGAACAAAGACAGTTGGCTCAGTTATGACGAATCGTTCGGAAGAAAAGACAGACGGGTAGCATTGACAGGAGAAGCATATTTTGAGGTTACAAGGAATGAGGCTTGTCCGTTTATCGTCAAAATGAAAGACGACCTGCAGGTAAAAGTGCTCGGAACCACGTTCAATGTCTGCACTTATCCGGAAGATGAATTATCCGAAGTGATATTGAGGTCCGGCTCCGTGCAAGTGTCTGATGAACAGAGTCATGAACTTGTGATTCTCAAGCCTGACCAGAAATTCTCCCGGACAGGAGGAACCACTGAAGTATCCCAGGTCAATGCGAAGAACTGCTGCAGGTGGTATGAGCATACTCTTACCTTCGACAATGTGATGTTCAAGGATGTTCTTGAGAATCTTTCCCATAAATATCAGCAGAAGATTACATGCGACACTGAAACCCGTCTTTCAGAAAAACGTATATCATTGACTGTCAGAGACGAATCTTTGACAGATATTCTTGAAATTCTTTCCTCTATGATGCCGGTAAGGTGGTCTGTGCAGGGGGAAGAAGTACTGATTGAAAACAAACATAAAAAACACTAAATAAATGAAAGGAATCACTAACAATCATCTTTCATTTGCCAGAATCTGTCTTTGTATCTTGTGTGCGGCCTGCATTTCGTTCAGCGCATCGGCACAGAACAAGTCAGTCAAGGTAAATGTGAAGGACGTGACAGTCAAGGAACTTCTTAAAGCCATCGAGGCGGGAAGTACCTACAAGTTCGCATATGTCGATACCGACATCGACCTTTCCGGAAAAGTTACTGTCAATGCAGAGAATGAGGACATCGTGTCCATTCTCAAGAAGGTCCTTCCTGATGTCAATGTCACATTCAGGGACCAGACCATCATTCTGAACAAGAAAGCCCCTTCACAGGCACCTGCACAGAAGGTGGTCAAACAGGGTCCGCGGGTCGTAACCGGTAAAGTCGTGGACAAGGAAGGACAGCCAGTCATCGGAGCAATGATTATCGAACGCGGCACCCAGAATGGCGCGGGCACTGACATCAACGGAAATTATGAGCTCAAGCTGAAGGGTGAGAATCCGGTTCTGGAGGTGTCACTTATCGGTTACAATACAGTAACTGCGGCATTGACCGCAAATCAGACAAAAGCTGATTTCGTCCTCGAAGAAGAAGCCATCAGACTTGATGACGTAGTGGTCATCGGTTACGGTTCGGTCAAGAAAAGCGATATGACCGGTTCCGTTACTGCCATCAATGCAGAGGAAGTGAACCGTGGTGCCGTGACTTCTCCGAGCTCAATGCTTCTCGGTAAGGTTTCCGGATTGAACATCACTCCTGCCAACGGCCAGCCGGGAGCTTCTTCTACCATCAGAATCCGTGGCGCAGCATCACTTACCGCGTCAAATGACCCTCTAATCGTCATTGACGGCGTGCCTGTCACCAAGGACGGCGGCGCAGGTATGGGTGACCCTCTGGCTACTGTCAATCCTAATGACATTGAATCTTACTCTGTCCTCAAGGATGCTTCAGCTACAGCTATCTACGGTTCCCGCGCTTCCAACGGTGTGATCATCATCACTACCAAGAAAGGCTCAGGCAAAGGAATCCATGTAAGCTACAGCGGCAGTGTCTCAGCTAAGCAGAACAAGGATGTCATCAAGATGATGAACGGCGACCAGTTCTTCAACTACATACAGGAACATCGTCCTGAGGCAGTCGGCCTCCTCGGAGTGGACGGTACAATGTACGACACTGACTGGCAGAAACAGATTTACCGTATCGGCATAAATACCGACCACAACATCAGCCTTTACTCGGGGGAGACTGTCTGAAAAGTATCTGATTGACAATCAACTCAGAGGTCCGGACTCGTCCAGCACCCTGAAAAAGGCGGATGAAACAAATTTAAAATAATCCATTGTGGTGTCAATTAATTTTAGTAACTTATTGTCAGTGAAAGAGATAATAAGTTATGGCATTCAAAAAGGGCATAGACAGAGATCAAGTTCTTCTGTTTCCGGAGAGTCTGGACGAATACGTATCCGAAGATAGTCCCGTGCGCCTCATAGATGCGTTTGTTGAGCGTCTTGATTTGGCAGCAATGAACTTCCATGGGGTCGAGTCCAGGGAAATGGGGCGCCCCTCCTACAATCCTCAAGACCTTCTGAAGGTGTTGATATACGGATACTTCTATGGGGCGCGCTCTTCACGAAGGATGGAACGCGAGTGCAAGGTAAATGTGGAGGTGATGTGGCTCACTGGTAAACTCACTCCGGACCACAACACACTATCCGAGTTCCGGAAGAAGAACATCAAGTGCATGAAGCCGATGTTCCGAGAGTTCAACAAGTTCTGTATGGACCTGAACATGTTCTCGCTGGACTACGTTTCGATTGATGGAAGCAAGTTCCGCGCGGTGAACAGCAAGGACAGAAACTTCACGCTGAGCAAGTTGGATGACAGGCTGAAGCGATTGGACTCACATATTGATGAGTATCTGGCAGCCTTGGAGGAGAGTGATGGCGAAGAAGACGGTCGTAAGTTGAGCCGCGAAGAACTAGAGGAGAAGCTCGCGAAGCTTCAGGAGCGTAAAGCGAGATACGAAGGCTATCTTAAGGAACTGGAAGAGACCGGAGCCGGTCAGATGTCTCTCACAGATCCTGACGCAAAGCTGATGAAAGAGAACAACGGCTTCGGAGTTGGATATAACGCTCAGACTGCGGTTGACGCGAAAAGCCATCTGATAGCTGGGTTCGAGATGACGAACCATCCTACAGACCATGGTCTGCTGACCGAAGTTGCACGGGAAGTCAAGGAAGACATGGGCGTTAAAGTGCTGGAAGCCACAGCAGATAAGGGCTACCATGATCCGCAGGATATGGCCAGGGCCCTTGAGAATGGTATTATTCCCAACGTCATCCAGAATGATGGCAGCTCGGTGGTTGATATCACGTATGACTATGAGGCGGCAGATGTGACTGCTGAGCAACTTGTAAGCACGGCGACTGAAGACATCACGACCTGCCTCCATGCGGGCTTGGTACCCCAGTGCATGGAGAGCATGCTCTCTGATGCCCGTGTGGAAGAAGTTGTGAAATATAACCGGGAGACCACGGACTCGGATATCGCAAAGATGAGTTTGGAGGAGATGATTTCAAAGGCTCGTGAAGGATACTTTGTCCGCGATGCGGAGCGCAATATGGTCATCTGTCCTCAGGGAGAGATCCTTCGCCCAAAGTCAGTAAAGAAGAGCGGAAATATCCGTTACTGCAACAAACTGGCTTGCAAGCGCTGTAAAGCCAAGTGTACGACTGCGAAGTTCAAGGAAGCCGACTTCTCGAAAGACTGTCTTCTCAAGAAAGTTGGTGGCTGGAAGAAGGATGACAAGAATGATGACGGGACGCCACGTTCAAGGGTGACACGGGAAGAAAGGAAGGTGGTTTACTTCAAGCTCCAGATGGATGAGAAAAAGATGGATAACAGGAAGTGTTTGTCGGAGCACCCCTTCGGAACCATCAAACGGACTATCGGTGAAAGCTTCTTCCTGCTTAGAAGGATGTTCAAGACCGAGGGAGAGATGGCGCTATACTGCCTCTCATATAACTTGAGGCGGGCGATGAACCTGCGGACAATGGATGAACTGATGGCCGGAATGGCAAGATAGTGGATGGAATAGTCCATATACTGTGGATAACGATGGTAACTCGGGAACAACTCTCTGAGAATCGCGTATTTGACAGGACTAGACCAGAATACAAAGAGAGCGCGAAAATCGCACTCTCAGAGGGTTTGATAACTGACTTTTCGGACAGTCTGGGGGGGGCAGGCGGCAGCCTGACGGGATGAGCGAAGCGAACCTCCGGCGGTGTTACCACCCACCGGGCTTGTAAAAAAATCATTAAAACCTAAATATTTCCCCGATTTCTTTCAATTAACCTTGAAAAAGGTGAAATTTTACGAATTTTGTAGAAAATTTATCGATATTCGTAAAATTGTTTTTATATTAGCGGAAATAACCTGGGACATTGTCCCGAAACATTATTAACTATGATTACAGAATGGTGGACTTCGCTTGACTTGTTCATGAAGATTCTATGGTGCATCGCCATAGCCACTTCATTGACTTTTATTATCCAGAGCATACTTACATTTGTCGGCATTGACTCGGACACCGACCTGGGCGGCGACATTGACACGGATTTCGGCGGTGGCCTGGATATGCATCCGGACTTTGACGGAGATCCTTCGATGAACCTGTTCACGTTCAGGAACTTGGTGAATTTCTTTCTCGGGTTCAGCTGGACGGCAATACTGATGCATGGTAAGTTCGGTTCTGAAGCATTGGTCCTGCTTCTGGCGTTCGTTGTCGGCGTGGCCCTTGTCACTGTCGTGATGCTGATGTTCAAGTGGCTGGCCGGGATGCAGCAGTCGGGAAATATCAATGTCTATAAATCTGCGGCCGGATGTCACGGAAAGGTCTATCTGACTATTCCGGGGGATAGACGCGGGACCGGCAAAGTGCAGATAACCATCAATGGCGCCGTGCGTGAATATGATGCCGTAACTGACTGTGATTCAATTCCTACCGGAGCTCAGATAAAGGTCGTGGAAGTAGTGGATTCCAGTACATTGCTCGTGGAACCCTTGGAGCCGCTTATAATTTGACACTATAATAATACCTAATTCATTGTGATATGGAAATAATTATCATCATTGCGATTGCGGTAGTCGTGCTCATCGTCACATTGTCCGCAATACTCCACCGCTACAAGCGTTGTCCGTCTGACAAGATTCTCGTAATCTACGGAAAAACAGGAAGAAACAAGAACGGAGGTGCTTCATCTGCCAAGTGTATTCACGGAGGGGCGTCGTTCATCTGGCCTGTTTTCCAGAGCTACTCTTTCCTGGATCTTACTCCGATTTCCATCGAATGCAATCTTACCAATGCGCTCAGCAAGCAGAATATCCGTGTGGATGTGCCTTGCCGCTTCACTGTCGGCATCTCCACTGAGCCTGAAAATATGACCAATGCGGCTGAACGTCTGCTCGGTCTCACCATCGAGAATATCCAGAACATCGCCACAGATATCCTCTTCGGACAGCTCAGACTCGTCATCGCGACCATGGACATCGAGGAGATCAACTCCGACCGCGACAAGTTCCTCGCCAATGTCAGTACCAATGTCGAGGCAGAGCTCCGCAAGATCGGTCTGAAACTTATCAATGTGAATGTCACCGATATCCGCGACGAGTCCGGCTACATCGAGGCCCTCGGAAAGGAGGCAGCTGCCAAGGCTATCAATGATGCCAAGAAGAGCGTTGCCGAGCAGAACCGTTTCGGTGAGATCGGTAAGGCAGAGGCTGACAGGGACAAGGATATCCGCATTGCCGAGACCGTCCGCGACACCAGAATTTCCACTGCTGATGCCAATGCAAAGGCAGTCGAAGGTGAGAACAATTCCAAGATTGCAATCGCCAATTCTGATGCGGTCAGACGTGAAAAGGAGGCTGAAGCTGCAAGAATTGCGATAGCAGCGGAAAAAGTCCAGGCCGCTATGGCGATGGAAGAGGCATATAAGGCAGAGCAGAGTGCCGAGCTTGCGCGTGCTGCCAGAGAGCAGGCTACCCAGCAGGCTAACATTGTCGTTCCTGCCCAGATTGAGAAGGAAAAGGCCATCATTGACGCCGAGGCTGAAGCAGAAAAGCTGCGCAGGACAGCTCAGGGTGAGGCTGATGCGATTTACGCGAAGATGGCTGCCCAGGCGAAGGGTATCGAAGAAATTCTTACCAAGCAGGCTGATGGTTTCCAGAGGCTTGTCAATGCTGCTGAAGGTGATGCACAGAAGGCTGTGCTCATGCTTATCGCGGATAAGCTTCCTGAACTTGTCAAGACTCAGGTCGAGGCAGTCAAGGGCATCAAGATCGACAAGGTTACCGTCTGGGACGGAAACGGCAAGGGTGACGGCAAGACGTCCACTGCCAATTTCATCTCCGGTATGATGCAGTCTGTTCCGCCGCTTGACGAGCTGTTCAAGATGGCAGGTATGAATCTTCCGAGCTATCTCAAGGGAGCAGAAGTGAAGCCACAGTCTCCGGCAGAAGGGGAGGCTACTGAATAACGATTATGCCGATTACAGTTAACATAGATGTAATGTTGGCTCGCAGGAAGATGTCGAGCGGAGAACTGGCTGAGAAAGTCGGTATCTCCGCCACGAATCTTTCCATTCTTAAGACAGGCAAGGCCAAGGCAGTGCGTTTCTCTACTCTGGAGGCTCTCTGCCGCGCCCTCGACTGCCAACCCGGCGACATTCTCGAATATGTCCCGGAGGACTAGCCGATATTGTCCCATATAAAAGTGGGCGTATGTTGTTTTTTTAATAATCAATTATGATGAAATGTTTATTGCTTACAGCACTTTTCGCAGTTTCAGCGCTGTCAGCATCGGCAGATGTGCCGCCGCAACTTCGTGAGGACAATATTCCGGAGGTCGTGGCAGCCATGACGCCGGAAGAGAAGTGCACCCTTATAATCGGCGGAAGAGCTGCCAGTTTCAATGGAATCGGCTTTACCAACACCGGTGTTCCTGGAGCGGCAGGCGTGATCAACGGCATTCCCCGACTCGGCATTCCTACAGTAGTCCTTGCTGACGGTCCTGCCGGCCTTCGCATTGCACCAAAACGAAAAGGCGATACCCGGACATTCTATTGTACCGGTTATCCGATTGCCACAATGCTTTCTTCCACTTGGAATCCGGAGCTCGTCGAGGAGGCCGGAAGGAATATGGGCAATGAAGTCCTCGAATATGGAGTGGACATCCTGCTTGCCCCAGGCGCCAACATACATAGGAATCCGCTCTGCGGAAGGAATTTCGAGTACTATTCCGAAGACCCGCTGCTGTCGGGCAAAATGGCGGCGGCAATGATCAACGGAATCGAGTCCAATGGAGTGGGAACCTCGCTGAAGCATTTTGCTGTCAATAATCAGGAGCTTAATCGTCTGGCCAACAACGCCATCGTTTCCGAACGCGCGTTAAGGGAAATCTATCTCAAGAACTTCGAGATAGCTGTCCGCGAGTCGCAGCCGTGGACCATCATGACATCATACAACTTCATCAACGGGGAACATGCAGCCGAGAGCAAGAGGCTCCTGACTGATATCCTGCGTGATGAATGGGGCTTTGAAGGTGCGGTGATGACCGACTGGAACGGCGGTTACGATGATGCTGCCATAGTCCGTGCCGGAAACGAGATGATACAGCCGGGACGTGACTCGCGCTATATCAATCTCCTGAACGCCATTAAGGACGGCAGCCTGAGTATGGAAGACGTGGACAGGACAGTGACCAGAATCCTCAAACTGGTCATCAACACACCGAAGTTCAAGGGTTATGAACCGTCCGAGGCGCCAGATCTCAAAGCCCACGCCAAAGTGTGCAAAAAGGTTGCTGATGAAGGCGTTGTGCTCTTGAAAAACAATTCCGCAGCACTGCCGATGTCCAAGGACAATGAAATAGCGCTCTTCGGTATAACTTCTTATGATTTCATCGCAGGCGGTACCGGTTCCGGCGACGTGAACAGACCTTATGTGGTGGACCTCATGAGCGGACTGTCCAATGCCGGTTTCCGTCTTGAACCTGAACTGGATGCCTTCTATAAGGATTATATGAAGACTGAAGCGTTGAGATGCAAGACGATTAACGAGGGCAAAAAGTGGTTCGTTGACAGGGAAAGGGCAATCGAGGTAGTTCCTGAAGACCTCATTGTCAAGTCTGCCGCCAATGCCGATGACGCCGTGATTACGATCGGCCGTGTCTTCGGTGAAGGAAAGGACAGGGACTACTATCACAGCTATCTCCTTTCTGACAGGGAGAAGGAATTGATTACCAAAGTCTCCGAAGCGTTCCATGCGGAGGGCAAGAAAGTGACGGTCATTCTCAATGTCGGCGGACTTGTGGAAATGACGTCATGGCAGGACAATGTGGATGCAGTCGTATTGTGCTGGCAGCCTGGACAGGAAGGCGGCAATACCATGGCATCCGTCCTGAGCGGCGAGGTAAACCCGAGCGGACATCTTCCTGCGACAATTTCTACGGAGTATGCGATGGAGCCGACTGCAAAGAATTTCCCTCAGGTTTTTGCCGACAAGCCGTTCAACTATTCATACTATCGTCAGCTGACCGACAGGAAACTTCCGTTGCACACCGTCAGGAACATTGACTTTACCGAGTATGAGGAAGGCATCTATGTGGGTTACAGGTATTTCAATACATTTGCCCCTAAAGCCGTGGCCTATCCTTTCGGATTCGGACTTAGCTATACCACATTTGATTTCAAGGACATGAAGGTCGAGTCTGCCGGAGACGGCTGGGACGTACAGGTGACAGTGACAAATACCGGAAAGGTCAATGGAAAAGACGTCGTACAGCTTTATGTGAGGGCCCCAAAGTGTGAACTTGACAAGCCTGAGAGAGAACTGAAAGGCTTTGCCAAAACTAAAGAACTCGCTCCTGGTGAGAGCTGTACTGTGACAATCCATATTGCTGAAAGCAGTCTCGCTTCATATAACGAGAAAACGTCCAGCTGGGAAACCGATCCCGGAAAATATCTCTTCATGGCATCAAAGGACGCATCCGACTGCCAGTTGAAGAAAGCCGTAAAGGTATCTGGGACAGACCGATGACTGGGATGCCGTCCATATGACGTGGGCTCCGGCAATCTTTAGTTGATAAAAAAACACCTGATGCAATTTCCTGCACCAGGTGTTTTTCAAATTATGCGGGAAACTTTACAGCGTCCTCTTGATCTCGACAATCTGGAATGCCTCGATGATATCGCCAGGCTTGATATCATTGTACTTGTCGATACCGATACCGCACTCCATTCCGCTCATGACCTCTTTTGCGTCATCCTTGCCGCGCTTGAGAGATGAAAGCTCACCGGTATAGACCACGATGCCGTCACGGATAAGACGTACCTTGCTCTTGGCAGTCATCTTGCCGTCCTTGACAAGACAGCCGGCAATCGTTCCGACCTTGGAAATGTGGAAGGTCTGCTTAACCTCTGCAGTTGCAGTAACTTCCTCTTTCTTCTCAGGCTCAAGCATACCCTCGATACCGTCAGTAACCTCATTGATGGCATCGTAGATGATGGAGTAGAGACGGATTTCGATACCCTCTTTCTCTGCGAGGTTTCTTGCATCAGCAGAAGGACGTACCTGGAAACCGATGATGATCGCATCGGATGCAGTAGCCAGCATGACATCGGACTCGGAGATTGCGCCCACTGACTTGTGGATGACATTGACACGAACCTCTTCGGTAGAGAGTTTGATCAATGAATCTGAGAGTGCCTCAACAGAACCGTCCACGTCACCCTTGACGATGATATTGAGTTCCTTGAAGTTTCCGATGGCGATACGGCGACCGATTTCCTCGAGAGTCATATGCTTCTGGGTCTTGATGCCCTGGATTCGGATAAGCTGCTCGCGCTTGTTGGCGATGGCCTTGGCCTCCTTCTCGTCGTTCATGATATTGAACTTGTCACCTGCGCTCGGAGCTCCGTTGAGACCGAGAATGGAAACAGGAGTTGAAGGACCGGCTGTCTCGACCTTCTGTCCACGCTCATTGAACATGGCCTTTACACGTCCGTAGTAGCATCCGCTGAGCATCATGTCGCCGGTGTGGACTGTTCCGTCCTGCACAAGGATTGTCGCCAAGTATCCGCGGCCCTTGTCCAGAGACGACTCGATGACAGTACCGACGCCAAGTTTCTTAGGGTTCGCCTTGAGGTCCATGAGGTCAGTTTCGAGAAGGACTTTCTCGAGGAGTTTATCCACATTGAGACCCTTCTTGGCAGAAATCTCCTGGCACTGGTATTTTCCGCCCCAATCCTCTACGAGAATGTTCATCTGAGCGAGCTGCTGGCGGATTCTCTCCGGCTGAGCGCCCGGTTTATCTATCTTGTTGATAGCGAACACCATAGGAACGCCTGCCGCCTGTGCGTGGTTGATGGCCTCGACTGTCTGTGGCATGACCGCGTCATCGGCGGCGATAATGATGATCGCCAGGTCGGTGAGCTGTGCACCACGCGCACGCATGGCTGTAAAGGCCTCGTGACCAGGAGTATCGAGGAAGGTAATCCTGCGTCCGTCGGGGAGTACCACGTTGTATGCACCGATGTGCTGTGTGATACCACCCGCTTCACCGGCAATCACATTCGCCTTACGGATATAGTCGAGCAATGAAGTCTTACCGTGGTCTACGTGACCCATCACCGTTACAATCGGAGCGCGAGGTTCCAAATCTTCCTCATCATCCTCTTCCTCTACGATGGCCTGCGCCACTTCTGCGCTTACATATTCTGTCTTGAAGCCGAATTCCTCAGCCACCAAGTTGATGGTCTCGGCATCCAGACGCTGGTTGATGGATACCATCATACCAATGCTCATACAAGTGGCGATGACCTGAGTAACAGAAACATCCATCATGCTTGCCAACTCGTTGGCCGTCACGAATTCCGTAATCTTCAGTACCTTGCTTTCTGCCATTTCCTGATCTTCCAGTTCCTGCATACGGTTGGAAGCCATTTCACGTTTTTCCTTACGGTACTTAGAAGTCTTGTTCTTGCCCTTGGTTGTCAGACGCGCCA
>OHJI01000607.1_pt1 | contig 12300 bp, 10 predicted proteins | sample 1568571 | NCBI WGS metagenome assembly OHJI01 (sample SAMEA3879583, study PRJEB24766) | human gut metagenome | biome: human-associated habitat; feature: feces | place: USA | collected 1985/1987
CATAGGCTGTAATGATCACAAAGACCACAGATCTGTTAAATTTCTGAATTTCCCGGATTGCCTGGATCCCACTTAAGCCCGGCATCTGAATGTCCATAAAGCAGATATCCGGCGGATATTTCTCCGCCTCCTCCACAACCACACGGCCTGTCTTGGCTGTATGGATCTCACATTCATTTCCATAGTTGGAACTTATAATATTTTTCAGGGATTCCAGCATGATCCCCTCATCATCAGCAATCAGGATTCTGTACATTTTTTTCGCTCCTCTCCAGAGGAATATTGATCACTACCTCTGTTCCCATTCCTTCACCTTCACTGTATATTTCCATTAATCCGTCCCGCTCATAATACAGTTCCAGACGGCTGATCACATTATTCATTCCAATTCCCGTGGAATCACCCTCGCCTGAACTGCTGTGGACTTTTTTTGACAGTACTCTTTGTATCTGTTCTCCGGTCATGCCCAGTCCGTTATCCCGAACACTGATCTCAATATGGTCGTTCCATTTCTCCACACTGAGATCAATATGTCCTTCCCAATCTATATTCCGGATTCCATGATTGACTGCGTTTTCCACAACCGGCTGCAGGATCATACTGGGAACACGTACATTTTCCACATCACATTCCACTTTTTTTGAAAAATGGATGTCCCCGGCAAACCGTACATTCAGAATATAAATGTAATTGTCCACAGCCTCCAGTTCTTCCTCCAGTGTGGCATCTTCCTCACCCTTCTTTACATTGTAGCGAAAAAAATCTGCCATCTTTTCCACAAAGATACTGGTTTTTTCTGCATCCTCCATCATTGCAAGCTGTACTCCTGCATTCAGGGAATTAAAAAGGAAATGCGGATTGATCTGAGACTGGAGATACTTAAGCTGTGCCTCCTTGAGATGTGTTTCCATCAAAAGCTCCCTCTCTATCATCTGCTGTTCTTTTTCCATGCTGGCCTTTGTCCTGGCAATGTAAAGACCAAGATTATCCACCATGGTATTAAAGGCTCTTGTTACCGTTCCAAGCTCATCCCTGGAATCTGCTGGGGGCATCTTTACATTAAAATTCCCCTGACCTACCAGCTGTGCAGTTTCTGCCATATTAGTCAGCGGCAGGAACATCTCCCTTGTTGCCATGATCAGAAGGAACATCCCACAGATCACCACCAGAAGCATGATCATCATATTACTGATCTCCAGATATCTCATAACCGCCCGGAGAGCTGCATAAGTCTGGGAATTTTCTTTAAAAAGCTGCTTGTTCAGCTCATCCATAGAACTCTGGATATAACTATAAAGCTCCAGACTTTCATCATATTCCTGCTTATATTTCTCCACATTCCTGCCTCTCTTGGCAGCTACAGTTCCTGCGGTACAGGAAAGATATGATTCTGACATCTTACGTATCTTCTTCTCCAGAAGTTTTACGGAATCATCAATATTCCGTTCATTTAACTTCTCCAGCTCCTGCCTGTATTTCGCCTCATTCTGATAATAATCCATCAGTGCCTGAGAGTTTTTTACCTTCAGATACTGGTACATACTGTCCTGCACATCGTCAAAAACCTGCCCAAGCTCTGTGATCTGGGCATTGCTGGCATACACATCATCCATCTCCTGCATGGAGTTGTTGATCCGCGCATAAAACAGCATGTTGATGCTGAACAGTAAAACTGCCAGCACGCCAACCTCGATCATGATCTTGCTTACAAGAGAAAAGTCACTCCAACGGATCTTTTTCATCTGTGACTGCCTCCCTCCTCATCTTCTTCACTGCTGTTCTGTCAAGAAAATTAATGTCTACGTTGTAGAAAGAATTGGTTCTTCCATCTTCTATATAGCTGGTAACTGCCTCCACACTGTACTGTCCCAGCTGGGTCGTGTCCACATCACAGGTAACTGAAATAACACCTTTTTCAACTGCCGCCAGAATATCCTCAGATGTATAATAACCAATGATCTTCACTTTTCCTGCAAGGTTGAAATCCAGAATTGCCTGTCTTGCACACTCCGTTGTCTCCTCATCCATACACACAAGGATATCCGGAACATTCCGCTTCTGCTGAAAAATATCAGTAACTGCCTCCTCTGTTTCAAAGGTTCCTGTTGACAGAAGATTCCTTCCCTTGATCTCAATATCCTCAGAACCAGCTGCCATCTTCACCGCATTGCTGATCTGAGTGTATATCTGACTTTCGTTCATATCATCAATGTCCCGTTTCTGCAGAATCAGGATCTTCTTCGTGTTCTCATCCACGTATTTGGCAACAATTTCCCCGTAAGCCATGCCAAGCTGATAATCGCTGACTCCCACAAAGCTCTGGCGGCGGCTGTGCACCGCATCACTCATGACTGTAACCACCGGTATTCCGTTTCTTACTGCAGTATTGATTGCTTCTTCCAGACCGGCTTCTCCATTATACTGCAGGATAATACCATCCGCCTTGGCCGCAATGCTCATATTCATATAATCAAGTTTATCATAGGATGTTTCTCTGTCCGGCCCCATGATCTCAAGCAGTACATTATTCTGAGCTGCTTTTTTCTTCGCACTGTCATATACTGCCTGCCAGAACTGGGAATCGGGGCTGTCCACGATCATGTCGTACTGGTATTTATATATTTTCTCTTCCTGTTCATCCAACCCTGCTTTTTCACTGATTCCTCTATAATAGGATTCTCCTGTCATATAAGTAAGTACTATCACGGCAGCAAAAACCAGCAGGATGCAAGCTGATTTCTTTTTCATAATACACTCCATTCTGTTTCACAAAACATTCCGGGTTTCAGTTTATCATAATTTCACAGAAAAGTCACTGTTTGGCATGGATTTTCTGTGCACTTTCATGTTATATTAGTAACCACAACATTACCAAAGGAGGCCGCAAAACATGACAAATGCAACCAAGCTTGCCCTGGAAGAATCCCTGAAGCATCTACTTCTTAAGAAACCTTTAGATAAGATCACCATCAATGACCTGACTACGGACTGCGGGATCAGCCGCATGACTTTTTACTATCATTTCAAGGATATCTATGATCTTGTGGAGTGGTGCTGTCTGGAAGATGCCAGAATTGCCCTTCAGGGCAAAAAAACCTCTTCCACATGGCATGAAGGGCTTCTGCAGATCTTTGATGCCGTGATGGAAAACAAGCCGTTTATCTTAAATGTATACCGCTGCGTGGGGCGGGAACAGATCGAAAATTATCTGTTCCAGCTTACCTGCGATCTTCTTATGGGCGTGGTAACAGAAAAATCAAAAGATATCCCCATCACGGATGAACAGAAAATTTTTATCGCAGATCTGTATAAATACAGCTTTGTAGGGATCATGCTGGACTGGATCAAAAACGGCATGCGCGAAGATTATCGCGAAATCGCAGATGATACCGCAACCGCACTGTATGGAAGCATCGACAACGCCATCCGCAATTTTGCCGCCAGAAATAAAACAGCAGAAATGCATACAGAATAAAAACTTATCAAAACAGATATAATGATAAAAAACTGAACACTTTCGGTATTTTGTAAATAGAATCTTTTTTCCGGATGGGCTATCATAGCCTCAACAGCAACAAAGAACAGTTAATCCGATACAAACAGGTATCTCATTTACGAAAGGTGGATGTCATATGTCAGATAAAAAAGGATTCATGGGACTTGCAGCACTTGCGGCAGCCGGAGCCGGCGCAGCCATGCTGATGAAAAAAACAAGAGAGATCAACGAAGAGGAAAACCTCCATGTGAAAGAAACTACTGCAAACTACCGCAACACCGAGCGTGGAAAGCATGACAAAAACAGCAAAGGGATTTATTATTCCAACGGTAACTACGAAGCCTTTGCCCGTCCGGAAAAACCGGAAGGTGTGGACGACAAGCATGCCTACATTGTAGGAAGCGGTCTTGCTTCCCTGGCTGCTGCATGCTTCCTGGTAAGAGACGCACAGATGCCAGGTGATCATATCCACATCCTGGAAGCCATGGATATTGCCGGCGGTGCCTGCGATGGAATCTTTGATCCGTCCAGAGGCTATATCATGCGTGGCGGTCGTGAGATGGAAAACCATTTCGAGTGCCTGTGGGATCTTTTCCGCAGTATTCCTTCTCTTGAAAAACCGGGTGCTTCTGTTCTGGACGAATTCTACTGGCTGAACAAGCACGACCCGAACTATTCTCTCTGCCGTGCAACCGTCAACCGTGGACAGGATGCACATACCGACGGAAAATTTAACCTGAGCCAGAAGGGCTGCATGGAGATCATGAAGCTGTTTATGACAAAGGATGAGGATCTTTACGATAAAACCATCGAAGATGTATTTGATGATGAAGTGTTTGATTCCACCTTCTGGCTGTACTGGAGAACCATGTTCGCATTTGAAAACTGGCACAGTGCTCTGGAGATGAAGCTTTACTTCCAGCGTTTTATCCACCACATTGCAGGTCTTCCGGATTTCAGCGCCCTGAAATTCACCAAGTACAACCAGTACGAATCCCTGATCCTTCCCATGAAAAAATATCTGGAGGATGCAGGTGTTGACTTCCAGTTTAATACTGAGGTCACAAACGTGATCTTTAATTTTAAAGATGGCAAAAAGATCGCCACTGCTATCGAATGCAAGGTAAAAGATGTGGAGCAGGGCATCCTTCTTACAGAAAATGATTATGTTTTCGTCACTAACGGAAGCTGTACAGAGGGCACGATCTACGGCGACCAGAACCATGCACCAAACGGTGATGCAGAGGTCCGTACCAGTGGTGTATGGTCTCTGTGGAAAAATATCGCAGCTCAGGATCCTTCCTTCGGACATCCGGAAAAGTTCTGCTCAGACATTTCCAGAACAAACTGGGAATCCGCTACTGTCACCACTTTGGATGACCGTATCATCCCTTATATCACCAACATCTGCCAGCGTGACCCACGTACCGGCAAGGTTGTTACCGGCGGTATCGTAAGCTGCCAGGATTCCAAGTGGCTTTTAAGCTGGACCATCAACCGTCAGGGACAGTTCAGGGAACAGGATCCGAAGAAGGTCTGTGTATGGGTTTACGGATTGTTCACAGATGTTCCCGGTGATTATATCAAGAAGCCGATGAAGGATTGTACCGGTAAGGAAATTACCGCCGAGTGGCTGTACCACCTGGGTGTTCCGGTAGATCAGATCGACGATATGGCAGAAAACAGCGCTGTCTGCGTTCCGACCATGATGCCGTACATCACCGCCTTCTTCATGCCGCGTACCAAAGGTGACCGCCCGGATGTTATCCCGGATGGCTGTGTAAACTTTGCATTCCTGGGCCAGTTCGCGGAAACTCCTCGTGATACCGTATTCACAACAGAATATTCCGTACGTACTGCAATGGAGGCTGTATACGGACTTTTCGGTGTAGACCGTGGGGTTCCGGAAGTATGGGGAAGCGTTTACGATATCCGTGAGCTTCTGGACAGCAGTGTGAAGCTGATGGACGGAAAATCCCCGCTGGAGATCCAGCTGCCAGGGCCGCTGAATGCACTGAAGAAACCACTTCTTAATGTTGTGAAGGGTACTGTGGTTGAGAAGGTACTGCGGGATCATGATGTGCTGAAGGATTATATGTAAGATATACAGCCTGCCAGACAGATATTCTCAATCCGAAAATTGAGATTTGAACACAGTAACGGAGCCTCCGGTTCTATTCGTGCAGCAATCCCCCAGAAATACTTCTCGCGCGGTATTTCCGGGGGATTATTTTATTTTCTGATACTTATTTTCCCAGTGTTTCATTCATACTTCCGGAACGGAAGCCCTGAAGATCCAGAGTCACGTAAGAAAATCCCAATGTGCGGAATTTCTCTGTGATCTTTGTTCTTATTTCATTATCTGCAATTTTCAGGATTTCTTCTTCCGGAACCTCGATCCTTGCCATGGTACCGTGGATGCGAACACGGAACTGATGGAATCCCAGATCCATCAGAAACTGTTCGGCCTGATCTACCATGTGAAGCTTCTCCTCGGTAATGGTCTCACCGTATACAAATCTGGAAGCAAGACAGGCAAAAGATGGCTTGTTCCAGGTTGGAAGATTCATGTCTTTTGACAGCTCCCGGATCTCTTCTTTATAGAGGCCTGCTTCCTGGAGCGGACTGCGGACCCCAAGCTCCTGGATAGCCCTTTTTCCCGGACGGTAGTCGCCCAGATCATCCATGTTGGAACCTTCCACGATCATGTTCATATGGCACGCCTTTGCAGCTTCCCAAAGTCTGGTAAAGATGGCTTTTTTACAGATATAGCAGCGGTCCGGCGGATTCTGACGGAACCCCGGGATGTCGAATTCGTTGATCTTGCATATCTCCTGGCAAATGTGATTTTCCTGGCAGAAATCTTGCGTTTCTTTCAGTTCTCTGTCGGTGAAGGAGCATGGACATGCGGTAATGGCCATAGCTTTGTTGCCAAGTGTTTCCTGTGCAGCTTTCAGCAAAAATGTGGAGTCCACTCCACCGGAAAAAGCTACGGCTACACTTCCCAGAGAACGGAGGATTTCCTGGAGTTTTCTGTATTTTTTTTCAAGTGTGATGTTATCTATTGCTGGCATATGTTCTGTCACCTCGTAATTTGTAAAATCTTATTTTTGCCGGATCCGAATCTGTAATTTTCAGATCTGTTCTTATTGACATGCTCTTGCAATGCTATGTGTGTATTCTTTATTGTAAACGATACCTTTTTGCCATACAAGTATTTTTCTACCTGACAGATGTACTATGAAATTTATTAGTATCCTCTCTGTTTCCAAATATAATAAGACCGGAAATACAGCATATGCCATACTTCCAGTCTTTCTTTTTACAATTATTACATTTCGATCACATCAAGATCATCCGGAACAAACAAATTTCCGTGATAATACTCTCTGCCTTCTGCTCCGTAAAGCTCTTTACGTTTCTTAATATTCTTATCCTCTGTGTGATACAGGACAAGATTCTTAACTCCAAGGTTCTCAGCCAGCTCACTGGCATCCTTAACTGTGGAGTGATGCTTCTCATATGGATTGAAGATATCACGCTGTCCATACAAGCAGAATGCTTCGTGGAACATCCAGTCGCTGCCTTTTGCGTATTTCTCTTCACATTCATTGTATGGCTCGTCTCCGCAGCAGGTAAGTACCTTACCACCGTCATAGATCATCTGGAATCCGAACTGTTTCGCCTTGGTGGAACCGATATCAAAGAAGGTCACTTTCTTATTAAGAATTGTTTTTTCCTCGCCGTCTTTTACCTCAATGAGGTGGAGTCTGTCACCGATGTACTGTGTCTCCTTCTTATTCAGAAGCTTAAATGCCATGTCTTTGAGAAGTCCGATCACTTCATCATGAGCATAGATGTTTGCCTCGCCCTGATAAGTGCCTTTTTTCATGTTCTGGCAAATGATGCGGATCACCCACACGATCCCCATGATATGGTCTACGTGCTTATGTGTAACAAAGATCTCATGAACATCCATCAGATCAACGCCTGCTTTTTTCAGCTGGGAAAGCACGGTATTTCCGCCGCCTCCGTCAACCAGAAAATGTCCATACTCATCGCTGAGCACAAAGCAGGTATTGTAACACTCAGTTACCAGAGCATTTCCGGTTCCAAGCATGGTTAATTTCATTGTTTTTTCTCCTCCTGTATATGTACGGTTTCTCTTATTTTTTCTGTATTTTTCGTGTCTCATGATATCATTACGGAGAATTATTTTCAATAAAATTTATTTTTTTCTCACGTATATTGCTTTCACATAAGAATTCATCCCAAAAACATATTCACCATCATCATATACGGTAAACGGGCAAACTTTTACATAATATCTTTTTCCTTTTGCCAGTTTGGTAAGGGTTTTGGTTCTTGTGGGAGAATATATTGTTTTTACGCCTTTGCGGAAGCGGTAATCCGTAGAATACTGAATTCTATATCCAATCGCATTGGATGCTGCTTTGCAGACAACCGTTGCCTGTCCGGCTTTTTTACTTTTAAGCGATGTAATACTTCCACGTGAAAGAGTGATCAACGGTTCTGCCTGGATTTTGAAATAGTATTCCCGGTCACTATAAACATTATCCCAGGCATATACCTCCAGATAATACGTACCTGCATTTAAAGTTTTGGATACCCTCGCACTACCTTTTCCAGTCGCATTATTCTGCTTGAATGTTACATTACCAGGCACCATAACTGCTTTACCTGAAGAATTATATATTGAAAACAATACTTCCCCATCTAATGTCGTCGCTTTTAATGAGACATGCGATTTCTGTTTAAGTACAAATTTGTAATATGCATTTGAATGATGTTTTCCCTTACAGGTTTCTCCCAGTCTGTAGTCTATAGATTCACTGTTCATAGAGGCCTGTACCGAAACTACACCAAATCCTATAATGCACATAGCCATGATCAGTAATGCCGCACTGATCTTTGTCAAATACTTTTTCATATCTGCTTCCTCCTTTTTTTGACCATTTCTGACATTTTTAGTCATCTATAAAATGATTATATTACCACGCTGATGCAAGTGTCAATATACGGTTATTTATTATATAATAACCAGCTTATACCCGAATTTTTTTATTCCTTTTATATTTTTGTGTTACAATATAGCCGAAGCAAATGCAGATTTTTTTCTGCATTTGCTTCGGCTATACATAATAAACGGAGGAATTCAAAATGAAAATCACAATCTTAAACGGCAGTCCACGCCACAACGGTAACACACAGATCATGGCAGATACTTTTTCAGAAACTGCCAGAGAAAACGGTCACACCGTAAATATCCTTAATATCGCAAATATGAACATCCGCGGATGTCTCGGATGCAAATACTGCTACTCCCACGGCGGAAAGTGCGTCCAGGATGACGATATGGAAAACGTTCTCGCAGAGCTTTCCGACACCGATATGGTTGTTTTTGCATCACCGGTCTACTGGTTCGATATGACCGCACAGCTTAAGACCGTTATTGACCGTCTGTACGCCTGCGGAAGCACAGGATTCCATTTTAACAAAACTGCACTTCTTCTTGACGCAGGCGCTGATCATGTTTTTGACGCGGCCATTGCACAGTACAAGGGAATGACCGCTTATCTCAAGTGGGAGGATAAAGGAATCATCACCGTCCCGAATATGCTGGATAAAGGCAGCATGAAAGCCTGTCCAAAGCTTGAAGATATCAGGAAGCTGGCAGCCAGCCTGTAAGCCTACCAGACCTCCGACTCTACAGCTGCACGCTCAATGCCAATGCCTTTCATATACCGGTCCATAAAAGCATTGAAGCCCTTCACGCCCTCTTCTTCCGGTGCGAGTGTGCTGCCTTCATTTCCCTTGAACACGTTTTCATCCAGGAAATCTGCAAGATCCTCGCCATCTTTTTTATTAACAAGATAGGAAGCCAGAAGTGCGATTCCCCAGGCTCCGCCTTCTCCTGCTGTAGACATTACGGATACCGGTGCATCTACCGCATCTGCAAGGATCTGCTGGCCGACACCCTTTGTCTTAAAGAGACCGCCGTGGCCCAGAAGCTTATCGATCTTTACATGCTCCTGATTCAGAAGGATATCCAGACCTACACGCATGGCGCCGAGGCAGGTGTAAAGATTATTTCGCATAAAGTTTGCCAGTGTAAATTTGCTCTCAGGAGAACGTACAAACAGTGGACGTCCGTCTGCCAGTCCCGTTATAGGTTCGCCTGATATGTAGTTGTATGAGATGAGGCCTCCGCAGTCTGCATTGCCTGTCAGGGCGTGGTTATAGAGCTTTCCGTAGATTTCGTCCATATCTACGGGGATACCCATCAGTTCCTGGTATTCTTTGAAAATATTGATCCAGGCATTGAGGTCGGAGGTGCAGTTGTTGCAATGCACCATAGCTACGAGGCTTCCGTCGGGGGTGGTTACCATGTCAATCATTTCGTAGGGCTTGGACAATTCTTTCTCCAATACAATCATTGAGAAAGAGGAGGTGCCTGCCGATACGTTTCCAGTGCGCTGCTTTACGGCGTTGGTGGCAACCATGCCGGTTCCAGCGTCACCTTCGGGCGGACAGACGGGAATTCCTGCTTTCAGATGTCCCGATACGTCGAGGCGACTGGCTCCTTCGGGAGTAAGGAAGCCTGCGTTTTCACCGGCCGACAATACCTTCGGCAGAATATCTCGAAGCTTCCAGTCGTATCCTTTCGGAGCAATAAGTTTGTCGAACTTATCCACCATTTCAGAAGAATAGTTTTTGGTGATGGGATCGATAGGGAGCATACCGGAGGCATCTCCTATGCCCAGTACCTTTTGGCCGGTTATTTGCCAGTGGACAAAACCTGCAAGGGTGGTCAGGTAATTGATGGATGGAACGTGCTCTTCATTATCCAGGATGGCTTGGTAGAGGTGGGAGATGCTCCAACGCAGAGGGATGTTGTAGACAAATAGTTCGGATAGGGCTGCGGCAGCCTGTCCGGTATTAGTATTTCTCCAGGTACGGAAGGGTACAAGGATTTCTTCTTTTTCATTGAATGCCATATAGCCGTGCATCATGGCACTGACACCGATAGCTGCCAAGGTCTCTATCTCTGTAGCGTAGAGGCTCTTTACATTGGTACGAAGGTCTGCGTAGCAATCCTGCAACCCATACCAGACAGCCTCGACGCTATATGTCCACAGTCCGTCGACTAACTGATTCTCCCAAGTATGGCTTCCCTGGGCGATGGGTTTGTTTTCCTGGTCAATCAAAACCGCCTTGATTCGTGTGGAACCGAGTTCTATACCAAGGATGGCCTTGCCTGCCTCAATGGTTGATTTTGCATCTAATTTCATGGTATTAATGATAATTTACGGATTTATAGTACGATTATAAACAACGGATTACTAATTGCAAACTACTAGTTACGTTTGTGGTACGTGTAATTAGTAGTCCGCAATCGGTAATCCGTAATGATTAGACTTCATTCATGCGCAGTTCTTTTTTGAACTCGCCGATGGTGGTATTTTCATCGATGACTACCATTTCGATGCCGGCCATTTCGGCAAAGTCTTCCCAATATTCCACCGTCAGGTCGTAGGAGAAGCTGGTATGATGTGTACCTCCGGCCAGAATCCAGGCTGCAGCGCCCACCTCGAGGTTGGGCATTGGAATCCACAGTGCGCTGGCAACGGGCAACTTGGGCAGAGGCTTGCTCTTGATGCATTCTACTTTGTTCACAATGAGGCGGAAGCGATTGCCCAGGTCTACGATGGTAGCGGCTACACCTTCACCTTGCTTGCTGGTAAATACCAGGCGGGCTGTTTCGCTGTCGATACCGATGCTCAGACGGTGCACTTCCAGTTTCGGCTTCTGTTCGGCAATCAGTGGACAGACTTCCAACATGTGTGCCTGCAGGATGGCGCTCTTTTCTCCGTCGAAGTTCAGCGTATAGTCTTCGAGGAAGGAGCACCCCTTCGGCATGCCTTGACTCATCACCCAAGTGGTACGGTATAGTGCCGCAGTTTTCCAGTCGCCTTCGGCACCGAAGCCGTAACCTTCCGCCATCAGTCGCTGTGAGGCCAGTCCGGGGATTTGGTCAAAGTCGCCCAAATCGTTGAAGTTGGTGGTGAAGCCTTTGGCACCCGTGTCTTTCAGCACGCGGCGAATGGCGACTTCGGCCTTGGCGGAGTTCCATACTTTGGTGTAGGCTTCCGTACGTGCGTCTTCCAGTTCGGGAGCGTGGTCGTAGAGCTTGAAGTATTCTGCTACGAGTGCCTTCACGTCCTCGTCGCTGACAGCATTGTAGTGTGTCATCACATCATTGATGGGATAGTAGTCCACATGATAGCCCAATACTTGTTCGGCACTGACCTTGTCACCGTCTGTCACAGCCACGTTGTTCATCTGGTCGCCGAAGCGGATGATGAGCATATCCTGCGCATCAGCCCATGCAGCAGCTACGCGCATCCATGCGGCAATCTGGTTTTGGGCTTTTTCGTCCTGCCAGTGGCCTACTACCACTTTGCGGTTCTTTCGCATACGTGTCACGATGTGTCCGAACTCGCGGTCGCCGTGAGCCGATTGGTTCAGGTTCATAAAATCCATGTCCATCGTCTCCCAGGGAATTTCCTTGTTGAACTGTGTATGGAAGTGTAGTAATGGCTTCTTCAGTTCCTGCAAACCGTGAATCCACATTTTGGCAGGAGAGAAGGTGTGCATCCAGGTGATGACTCCGATACACTTATCGTCGTTGTTGGCGGCTTTGAAGGTAGCGGTTACTTCTTTGGATGAATTGACCGTACCTTTATATACTACCTTTACGGGCAGTTTCCCGGAATCATTCA